>ERZ1034763.60-NODE-60-length-64040-cov-7.467547_pt1 | contig 64040 bp, 46 predicted proteins | sample MGYA00520701_ERZ1034763 | MGnify/ENA primary metagenome ERZ1034763 (study PRJEB33766, sample SAMN09781707) | gut metagenome | biome: gut microbiome | host: Homo sapiens | place: Madagascar | study: EMG produced TPA metagenomics assembly of the PRJNA485056 data set...
GTATAAGCAATTACATCCAATGTTGCAAGCCAGCTTGCACATTGTCTGTATTTGCTTATACGCACACTACTTGGTTGCCGCATAAAATGCCTCAATCTGAGCCTGCTCACTGCTAAGGCCCTTTTCCTCCATCTGGACGATTGTGTTAAGCATCTTCTTATAATCATGAGGGATGATTCTTTTGAACTTTGGAAGATATTCTCCGAAGTTATCAAGAACCTCCTTACCCTTCTTAGAGTTAGTGTAAGCTACATGCTCTGTTATAATCTCCTTTAACTCAAGTACGTCGTACTTGTCTGTTACAGGTTCCATAGATACAAGCTGTTTGTTAAGCTTCCTATATAATGTTGTATCTTCATCAAGAACATATGCTATACCACCGCTCATACCAGCAGCAAAGTTTTTACCAGTTGAACCAAGTACTACTACTCGTCCGCCTGTCATGTATTCGCATCCGTGGTCGCCAACACCTTCAACAACTGCTGTTGCACCTGAATTACGAACGCAGAAACGCTCACCCGCAACACCGTTGATAAATGCCTTACCACTCGTTGCACCGTAAAGAGCTACGTTACCAACTATTATATTCTCATCTTCTTTATATGAAATTCCCTGTGGTGGATATACAATAAGTTTACCACCTGAAAGGCCCTTACCAAAGTAGTCATTGCTGTCACCAACAAGCTCAAGTGTAAGTCCCTTAGGTATAAATGCACCAAAGCTCTGTCCACCTGCACCATTACACTTAACTGTGTATGTGTCCTCATCAAGGCTCTCGCCAAATCTTCTTGTAATCTCAGCGCCAAGAAGTGTTCCTAATGCTCTGTCTGTGTTAGATACATCAACCTCGATACTTCTCTTCTGATGCTCATCCATAGCCTTTTCAAACTTCTTGATAAGAATCTTCTCATCTATAGTCTTCTCAAGCTGGAAGTCATATACGTTCTTCTTGTTGTAATTAATCTTGCCTGTCTGTCCGGCAAATGGATTATTAAGAATGTTAGATAAATCAACCTTAGAAGAACGTCCGCTCTCTGGAACATCTCTCTGCTCAAGGAAATCTGTTCTTCCGACAAGTTCATCAACAGTCTTAACGCCAAGCTTTGCCATATATTCACGAAGTTCCTGTGCTATAAATCTCATGAAGTTGACAACATACTCAGGCTTACCTGTAAATCTCTTACGAAGTTCAGGGTTCTGTGTTGCAACACCAACTGGACATGTATCAAGATTACATACTCTCATCATTACACAGCCCATAGTTACAAGTGGTGCTGTTGCAAATCCGAACTCTTCTGCACCAAGCATTGCTGCTATAGCAACATCACGTCCGCTCATAAGCTTACCATCTGTCTCGATAATAACCTTATTTCTAAGGTCATTCATTATAAGTGTCTGGTGTGCTTCTGCAAGACCTAATTCCCAAGGAAGTCCGGCATTGTGTATTGAGCTTCTTGGAGCGGCACCTGTACCACCATCATATCCAGATATAAGAATTACCTGTGCACCAGCCTTGGCAACACCAGATGCCACAGTACCAACACCAGCCTCTGAAACAAGCTTTACCGATATTCTGGCATTCTTATTAGCATTTTTAAGGTCGTATATAAGCTGCGCCAAATCCTCGATTGAATAAATATCATGATGTGGTGGAGGTGATATAAGTGATACACCCGGAGTCGAAAGACGTGTCTTTGCAATCCATGGATATACCTTCTTGCCTGGAAGATGTCCACCTTCACCAGGCTTAGCACCCTGAGCCATCTTAATCTGAATCTCCTGTGCACTTACAAGGTATCTTGATGTAACACCAAATCTTCCTGATGCAACCTGCTTAATTGCAGAGCATCTGTTAAGTCCGTCAGCTCCGACTGTGAGGCGGTCGTATTCCTCACCACCTTCACCTGAGTTAGACTTACCATGAAGCATATTCATTGCAATTGCCATTGTCTCATGTGCTTCCTTAGATATAGAACCATATGACATCGCACCTGTCTTAAATCTTCTGACAATTGAATCCACGCTCTCAACCTGGTCGATATTAATGCCCTTCTTAGGGAACTTAATATCCATAAGACCTCTTAAGTTCATGGCACCTGTCTCTTTATTAACAAGCTTAGTGTATTCCTTAAATATATTGTAATCGCCAGTTCTTGTTGCAAGCTGGAGAAGATGAATTGTCTGAGGATTGTAGAGATGTTCCTCCTTACCACTTCTCATCTTGTGGGCACCTGAACTGTCAAGTGTTGTATCTGTTGGAAGTCCAAGTGGGTCAAATGCCTTGTCATGAAGTGCTTCAACATCCTCCTGAATATCTTTAAGGCTGATACCCTCTATACGGCTTACTGTTCCAGTAAAATATTTGTTAATTACATCTGAATTAATACCAATTGCCTCAAATATCTTAGCACCCTGATATGACTGGATTGTAGATATACCCATCTTAGCTGCAATCTTGACAATTCCGCCGATAATAGCTGCATTGTAATCATCAACTGCTGCATAATAGTCCTTATCAAGCATGTTAAGGTCTATAAGCTCCTGAATACTTTCCTGTGCAAGATATGGGTTAATTGCTGATGCACCATATCCTAAAAGTGTTGCAAAATGATGTACATCTCTTGGCTCACCACTCTCAAGAATCATAGCCATTCTTGTTCTCTTCTTTGTCTGTACAAGATACTGCTGAAGTGCAGATACAGCAAGAAGTGATGGAATAGCCACATGGTTCTCATCAACACCACGATCTGAAAGAATAATGATATTAGTTCCATCTCTGTAGGCTCTGTCCACCTCTACAAATAGATGGTCAATAGCCTTCTCAAGCGATGTATTCTTATAATATATGATAGGGATTGTCTCAACCTTGAAACCATCCACCTTCATATTCTTAATCTTCATTAAATCTGTGTTAGTAAGAATTGGATTATTAATTCTTAACACTTTGCAGTTCTCTTCTTTTTCCTCAAGAAGGTTACCATCTGTTCCAAGATAAACTGTTGTAGCTGTAACAACCTTCTCACGAATTGAGTCAATAGGTGGATTAGTTACCTGTGCAAACAACTGCTTGAAATAGTTAAACAATGGCTGATGCTTGTTAGAAAGAACAGCTATAGGAGTATCAATCCCCATTGCACCAATTGCCTCTGAACCATTGAGTGCCATTGGAAGAATTGATGTCTTGAAATCTTCATATGTATATCCAAATGCTTTCTGAAGTCTCGCTCTGTCTTCCTTAGAATGCATCTCAACCTTCTTGTTAGGAATCTTTAAATCCTTAAGCTGTACAAGGTTCTTGTCAAGCCACTCACCATATGGCTGGCTGTTAGCATATTCTGCTTTAAGCTTCTCGTCATCCACAAGTTCACCCTTTACAGTATCAACTATAAGCATCTTGCCTGGACGGATTCTGTCTTTTCTCTTGATTCTGCTCTCATCCACTGGAAGAACACCGACCTCTGATGAAAGGATAACATAGTCATCATTAGTTACATAGTAACGTGAAGGACGAAGACCATTTCTATCAAGAACAGCTCCTAACACATCACCATCTGTAAAGAGGATTGATGCCGGGCCATCCCATGGCTCCATCATAGTTGCGTAATACTGGTAGAAATCTCTCTTCTCCTGTGACATTGCATTATTGTTAGCCCAAGGTTCTGGAATACATATCATAACTGCAAGTGGAAGAGGCATACCATTCATAACAAGGAACTCTAATGTGTTATCAAGCATTGCTGAGTCTGAACCATTAGTGTTGACAACTGGTGTTATCTTAGCCATCTCATCCTCAAGATAATCAGAATACATTGTCTCTTCTCTTGAAAGCATTCTATCTGCATTACCCTTGATTGTGTTAATCTCACCGTTATGAACCATCATTCTGTTAGGATGAGCTCTCTCCCAGCTTGGATTAGTGTTAGTAGAGAATCTTGAATGTACGAATGCCATTGCTGATTCATAATCAGGATCTTCAAGATCCTTAAAGAACTGTCTTAACTGTCCTACAAGGAACATTCCCTTGTATACAATTGTTCTGCTTGAAAGTGATACTACATATGTATCTTCGTTAGTCTGCTCAAAAACTCTTCTGGCAACATAAAGCTTTCTATCGAAATCTATTCCCTTACAGACATTAGCTGGTTTCTTGATAAATGCCTGCATTATATATGGCATGCAGTCAAGCGCCTTCTTGCCAAGCACCTCTGGGGATGTTGGAACTTCTCTCCATCCAAGGAATTCAAGATTTTCTTTCTCTACGATAATCTCAAACATCTTCTTGGCCTGATTACGCTTAAGCTCGTCCTGTGGGAAGAAGAACATACCAACACCATATTCTCTTTCATCGCCAATCTCTATGCCTAATGGTTTAACTGCTTTCTTAAAAAACTTGTGTGATACCTGAAGAAGAATTCCTACACCATCACCAGTTTTTCCTTCTGCATCTTTACCAGCTCTGTGTTCCAGATTCTCTACGATACTAAGAGCATCTGATACTGTCTGATGAGTTTTGATTCCCTTGATGCTGACAACTGCACCGATACCACAGTTATCATGTTCAAAAGATGGACTGTAAAGTCCTGACTGTCTCTGCACATTTTCCATAAGTAGTTATCATCCTTTCATATCTTATCGTGTTGCTTTTTCTTGATGACTAATATACGCCTTTCGAAGCAACTTGTAAACAACTTTTTTTGCAGAATTGTCTGATTATTTGACTATTTATATTATATAAACATAGTTTTCTGATTATTAGCCGATTTATTATGCTATTTAATACATTTTCGCCATTATAATCAATGTTTTTGTTTGATTTTAAGATTAAAAATTTTAGCCAAATCTCATGTATATTTTAAAATAATTAAATTGTATCTAAGTTGTATATCAAAATCACGCCACATTTATTTAATTAAATTACTTTTTTGCAAAAAGGAGCGTGTGAAAAATAAAAATTTTTCACACGCTCCTTTAATCTGGCATCTTATTATTCATTTTATATTATAAAATCAACCGCATGAGGTTTCACATCAAAAACTATATTTTTATGTCTGCCACCATACTCTCCATCAAACGTCCATGCTATATCATGAGCCGACTCAAATTCAATATGATCTGTTTTAAACGACTCAATAACCTTATTATTCTCATAGTCCTGTGTAAGCAAGGCACCAACCGCCTGATGAACATCAGCCGGATTGGTCATCTGTCTTATCAGCGTCACTTCAAACAGTCCATCACACAGATCAACATGCTTTCCAACAAGATTTTTCATGCCGCCGACCGATTTTGTATTACTGACCATTCCATACAAAAAATCCCCTTGAAGCAGCCTGTCACCTGTTTTGACTCTGAGATACTGCGGTTTAAGGTCCGTGAGGCTCTTCACTCCCTCTATAATATATGCCTGGTGGCCTAGCATATTTTTCAGCTCCTGAGGTGTTGCATATGATACCTCTGTAAATGCTCCAAATGCTGCAACATAATTGAAATTACGTTTTCCATCAGCCATTCCAATATCACAGCTAAACAAATCACCATCAACAATTATTGAGGCCGCTTTAAGCATATCTTTTGGTATTCCAAGACTTGTTGCAAAATCATTCGTTGTTCCACTCGGAATATAACCTATAGGAAAACGCTTCTGAAGCTTTTCATTAAGCTTAAGAACAGCACCCACTGTTTCATTAAGCGTTCCATCACCACCACTGCAGCATATAACATCAAATCTGCTGCCATTATCCAAAATATATTCATATCCATCCTTTGGTGCTCTGGTAGGATATACAGTCACCTCAAATCCGCCTTCTGTAAATATCCGCACTATATCCAGCAGACAGTTTTTCATCTGCCCTTTTCCTGAATTAGGGTTAAACACAAATAGTATTTTCTTCATAAATCACCTATCTATCCCACTTGTCGCAAAGCGCATTAATCTGGTCTGCAAATTTTGCAAGATCTTTATTAGTTCCGCCCTCATTATGGTTGATAACTGTCATAAGACGCTGTCCAGCAGCAAGAAGTCTCGCAAATACTCCCTGATTACGCTTAGTTGCAACAGTTCTCCTTGACTTCTTCTCCCTGTTGCCTTCACTGATGCATTCAAACTTAGTCAGATCATACTCTGCTCCTGTATAAGGTGCAACAGCATCATATCCATACTCACTCTTAAGGCACTCTGTAAACTCATCGCACACAGAATCCTCTCCATGAACAACAAATACTTTATCTGGTTTTTTCTCAAACGAATTAATCCATCGCAGTAGTCCATTCTTATCAGCATGGCCGCTTGCACCTGACAGCTGTGCTATCTCTGCATTAATATCTATAGGTTCGCCAAACAGTTTTATCTGCTTAGCGCCATCCACAATTGCACGTCCTGTAGTTCCAAGTGCCTGATAACCAACAAACAGAATTGTACACTCAGGTCTCCACAGATTATGTTTAAGATGATGTCTTATTCTTCCCGCTTCACACATTCCAGATGCAGATATAATAACCTTAGGATTCTGGTCAAAATTAATAAGCTTTGATGCCTCACCTGTTGTCGCAAACTTCAGCCCTTCAAATGTAAGAGGGTTAATTCCTTTCTTGATAAGGCCTATAGCTTCATCATCAAAACATTCATATGTGTTTTTTCCAAATATTGAAGTTGATTCAATCGCAAGAGGACTGTCCAGATACACATCAAAACTTCTGTCTATAAGCTTTTTTTCCTTAATCTGTCTTATATAATATAAAAGTTCCTGTGTTCTTCCCACAGCAAATGAAGGTATTACGACATTGCCTCCACGTTCAAATGTTCTTTTGAATATCTTAGAGAGTTCCTCAACATGGTCTGCACATTCTTCATGATACCTATTGCCATATGTTGATTCCATCACAACATAATCAGCTTCCTTGATATACTGAGGATCCTTTATTATAGGTTTATTAATATTACCTATATCTCCTGAAAACACAATTTTCTTAGTAATATCGCCGTCATCCGTACTTTCTGTAACCCATACCTCAATACTTGCCGAGCCAAGCAGATGTCCAACATCTATAAATCTTATCTGGACACCATCACACAAATCAATCTTCTCGTCATACGGACAACCAACAAACTGATTCATAACATTAATCGCATCTTCCATTGTATAAAGCGGAACAAACTCTTTCAATGAAGAATTAGATCTCTTTGCCTTTCTGTTTCTCCATTCAGCCTCAAACATCTGGATATGTGCGCTATCTTTAAGCATAATATCGCACAGATCTACAGTTGGTCTTGTTGTATACACATATCCGCGAAATCCTTTGCTATACAGCAAGGGAATAAGTCCGGAATGATCTATATGTGCATGCGTAAGCAATACATAATCAACCTCTGATGCAGGTATTGGCAGTTCCTGATTCTCGTACACATCATTACCCTGCTCCATACCACAGTCAATAAGTATATTTTTTCCATTAGCCATAAGATAATGACAGCTTCCTGTCACCTCATGGTCAGCTCCAAGGAATTTCAGTTTCATAGACAGCTCCTTCCCTATGCTTATATACGCATAAACAATATCATAATATTATATCTTCAAGTCTCTTTTTAGGTACATGATGAACCTTGTTCTCATCACGATAATATTTGATATCTCCATCTCCTGGAATATCCTCAATAACCACTTCCTCCTTAGGATATCCCAGTGCAATTACATATACTATCTTACTATCCTCCGGAAGATTCAGGCGCTTTGACAGGATATCCCTTTTAACATTTCCAAAGAAACATCCTCCCAGACCTTTTTCAACTGCTGCCAGCAGCATTGTCTGTCCTGCGATTCCTGCATCCACTTCCGCATTAACATTATTATCAGATAATATAATTATATACCCTGTTGGCTTTTCTCCATCTTCTGGTCCATCCCAATCCTTTAAATAGCCCGCAAATCCAAGACAATCAAATACTTTTTCACATTCAGTCTCATCGCTTACAAGCTTATATCTGAACGGCTGTCTGTTGGCAGCACTAGGAGTAATCCTTGCAAGCTTTACAAGCTCTATAAGCTGTTCCCTTGTAATTTTCTTATCCTGATAAAAACGTCTGTATGAACGGTTCTTTCTCACAAGTTCCTCTAACATTGAATTTTCTCCTGTCTTTAATTATATTTAAGTTCTATATCTGTAAATGTAACATCTGCATTTCTTGCTGCAAACATTCCAACATATACATTATTAGGGTCTACACTGGTAAGTTTAAAATCAAATCCACCAGTCACAGCCTCACCATCTCCAAAATACAGTGCATAGCCATCGTTAGAACTTATAATCTTAACATCTATAATATCACCCTCGGTAAGCCCACCTTTCGTTGTACTACCATAAAACAGATTTCCGCTCTTTCTTGCAAAGCACTTCACAAGCCCCTCTTCTCTTGTGAGAAGATATGGTGCCGCTGCAACATAGTCGCCAAGCGCTTCAGGTGTCTGCATATCTATATAACAGTCATCCCTGACCATCAGGCCGAATGAAACCTGATTATTCTTAAAATATGAATTAATCCTGACCTTAGCACTTAATGTAAAATTCTTATCAACAGGAACTTTCTTGTAATACATTGCCAGCCCATCTGTAACAATTGATATCTTGCCTGCATTATCAGCAACAGCTATATGGACTCCACCATCTACAGGCTCAAGTGTAAACTGTGAAAAATCACTTTCAGGCGGAATATCACCAAATACAGTTCCCTTCCATCCTTCATATTCTACCCATCTTTTGCTGTCTTTAAGATCAGCATTGAACACAACAGGAACATATGCCGGGTCTGATACAAGATATTCCCTGGAAGGAATTGCAAATTCATCTCCAATCTGATCCTTTTTATCATCAAGCACTACATGCTCTGCCAATCCCTTTACTCCCAGCTTTTTTATCTCTGACAGACACAGATATGCATTAACTCTGCCGCCCCATATATTAGTATGTGTATTATCAACACTTGATTCTTTATTTGATGGCCACGCATGAAGATATTTTGTTTTATCTGCTCCCAATATATCATACATCTGCCTTGTAATCTTAGTCATGTCAACAACTGGTATACCAAGTTCTTTACCCATATCACGTATTGCCTGAGGGTAATCTCCTCCTATAAACTCTCCCTGATTGCCTGTCACATGCATACAGTCATCTGTCCATACTCCATCAGAAGGTCTTCTTACAATAGGTGTGCAAAGTATTGTTGTACATCCTGCTTCTTCAGCTTTAAGATAATAATTTTCATAGATTGAATTAGCAAATGAACCTTTATCTGTATATCTTCCTCTGCCGGATGTATGTCTTGACTCTTCCATCTTCTCATCATTATGCCCAAACCCTACAACAAGATAATCACCTGCCTGCATGCCATCTAACAATTCTTTATATTCAGGTTCAACAAGAAAACTTTTGGAACTTCTTCCTGAAAGAGCGATATTACGCACCTTAACAGCATCATCAAGATACTCTGAAAGTTTTGTTCCATATCCATATCTTGGATAATAATATTTATCAGTAAATGCGCTTAATGTAGAATCTCCAACAACCCAAAGTGTAGACATATAAGTACTCCATTTCCGCGTAAATCACGCTTTTTTATTACAATAGACACAAAAGCGATAAAAAGCATAACTTTTTACCGCATTTGTGTCTGATTGACAATATACAATTTGATATATCCTAAACCACAACACAGACAACAGGCTAAGATATTATACTGTGAAACTGTTCACAATCTCATTAGCTTCGACAGATTTTTTAATATCATCCATCTCACTTAATTCTTTTCTTGATACATTACAGTCAGGTCCTGGCTTTCCAGCTGATATAGGAGCCGGAACATCCACAGTCTCTTTAATTGCCGTGAACACTCCTGCAAGATTAGACAAATCTGCCGGAACAATAATCTTAGTAGCATTACCATTGGCAACATCTTTCATAGCTTCAATACTCTTAAACTGTAATATTGATGAATCTATTCCTGCATCTTTAATCTTTCTGATACCCTCTGCTGTAGCTTCCTGGACTTTAAGAATAGCCTCTGCTCTACCCTCTGCCTCAAGCACCATAACTTCCTTATGAGCTTCAGCATGAAGAACCTCTGCAGCCTTGTCAGCTTCTGCCTTCTTAATTGTACTCTCCTTAAATCCTTCAGCAATAAGAATCTGCTCACGCTTCTCACGCTCTGCTTTCATCTGCTTCTCCATTGATTCCTGAATAGCCTTAGGCGGAATGATATTCTTAAGCTCTACTCTGTTAACCTTGATTCCCCAAGGATCAGTAGCTTCATCAAGAATCTGTGCCATCTGCGAATTAATTTTCTCTCTTGCTGTAAGTGTTTCATCAAGCTCAAGGCTTCCGATAATATTACGAAGTGTCGTCGCTGTAAGATTCTCTATGGCACTTATAGGATTAGTAATTCCATATGTATAAAGTTTAGGATCTACAATCTTAAAGAACACAACTGTATCTATCTGCATTGTTACATTATCCTTAGTAATAACAGGCTGTGGTGGAAAATCTGCCACCTGCTCTTTCAATGTAACCTTCTTTGCAATTCTGTCTAATACTGGTACAAGAAAATGTATACCAACCTCCCATGTTCCAATATACTTTCCTAATCTCTCAATAACATAAGCATTACTCTGTGGAACAATCTTTATCATCGCAATGAGCAACGCAATGATAATAATAATCAAAACTAATACTACCATAATTTCCCTCCATACATAGTATAATTAATTGCAATGTATATTGTCTGATAGCTTTGCACATATTGCTTAATTCGTCAGCCATCATATCAATTTATGTTAAGTATATCACAATATTCCTGTTTCGTCATTAAAAAGCTATTCCTCAATTGTGATTATTTTATTAAGAATGTAATTAAACGTGGGCGCCGAACTTCGATAATTTTCTATATATTCATCATTCAGATTGCATGTATCATTCTTATCATTCACACTAACTCCGGTATAATCGCCAAAGAATACATGAACCTGTCCTTTTCTGAATTCATCACATACAGACTCAACCCTCTGTTTAGTACCAGGGGCAGCTACAACTTCATTGATATCAAGCATCTCTATCCAGTTCTTCTCAAAACCCGCCATCATATCGTTACCATACGCCCTGCCATCAACTGTATTCTCAATATTTCTGCCTTCAAGAACTGCACCAACCGCTCCAATCATATAATAAGACCAGTTGATTTTGGAACCAGTAAGATACGTTGTAGGTGCAATATCAGCCATGCTTTGATTATAACTAACAAGGTATACGGGAGTTGAAGCGTCTGTCTGTTCACATGCAACTGCCGGTCCAGCAGTATCAGAATGCTGTGATATTATTACGCATTCTTCATCAATAAGCTCTTTCGCATATCTTTTTTCAAGTGCATAATTGCTCCATGAATTTGTATATTTCACAATCATATGCGCCTGTGGCACGACAGAACGCACTCCAAGTATAAATGCAGTATAACCCGATATAACCTCTGCATAAGGATATGCCCCAACATACCCAACCTTTGCCTGTGATTCATCTATAATGCCACTGTCTATAAGCTCTTTTATTTTCATTCCAGCAGCCACACCAGCCGTATATCTTCCCTGATATATCTCTCCCATAAATGTATGGTAATTATTAAGCTTAGGCTCATCATTAGCATTAGTTCCTGTCGCCATAACAATCTCTACATCAGGATACATCTGTGCAAATCTTTTAGCTGCGTCAGCATATCCGAAACTTGTCGCAAAAATAATATCGCATTTCTCATCTATAAGCTCCTGAAAATATTTATCCTCCAGGCCTTCTGATACGTTATATTTAGCAACTGCAATCACCTGATTCCCATAGGCTTCCTCAATAGCTTTCTGAGCTTTCATAAAATTATTGGTATACGCAGTACTCGCATCCCCTACATACATAAAACCAACCTTTATGGTCTTATCCATATCCTTGCTGAACAAAGCTGTATTAATCCCGACAATCGCCACAACTGACAGGATTGCAGTGATAAATGTAATTATATATATTCTTTTCATCTGCATCCCTCCGTATCTTATTCAGATGTATCTTCTGGCTTATATAATTTATCAATATCAATCTCTTTGCTTTCAATCAGCTCAATCATTATATCCACCAGCTTAGGATCAAACTGTGTTCCTCTGCCTCTTTTAATCTCAGCTATAACATAATCCATATCAAGCTTTTTGCGATATACTCGATTAGCCGTCATAGCATCAAATGCATCCGCTATTCCTATAATTCTGGCATTGAGAGGTATCTCCTCTCCTTTCAGTCCATGGACATATCCGCTGCCATCATATCTTTCATGGTGATACAGTGCTCCATCCGCAACATTGTCAATAAGTGTAAACTTACTTAATATCTCCCCACCTTTGACAACATGTGACTTCATAACAACATACTCTTCATCTGTAAGTCTTGCCGGCTTATTAAGTACACTGTCTGGAATTCCGATTTTACCAATGTCATGAAGAAGTGCCGCTTTCCTTAAATTTTCACATTGTTCATCACTAAATCCAAGTCTCTTTGCAATCATAACTGAATATTCAGAAACCCTGAACGAATGCTGGCTTGTATTCTCATCTTTGGCATCAACCGTCCTTGCAATAGTAAGAACTGTCTCGTTTCCCATCGCTATCTGATCTTTTGCAAGCTGAAGTTCTTTCTTTTGCATATTAATAGTACGCTGAATCTGCGTCCTGAAAAACAACCAGGTAAGATATGCGACAGCTATTGCAAACACAACTATGACATACGCATTAAACCACCAGTTATCATATATTTCTTTATCTTTTATAATTGTATATGTACTCTCAGCAATAATATTACGTCCTTTATTGTCAAGTACTGCAAGATGGTATGTATATGTGCCAACTGGCAGATTAACATATATAGAATTAGTCATTTCACTCTGCAATACAACCCTTGGAGCCTCATCATATCCTTCCAGATATGTGCTCACATAAGGTGTATTCATGGTATAATTGATAATATGTGGTATAATTTCTATCTTTTCTGTTCCACTATGGATATGAATATCCTGCCCTCTTTCAACATTATATGTCTCATCATCAACCAGAACTGAATTAACCATCATTCTGTATGACCTTGCCGAAGCATCATAATTCTCAAGATTCACGCATACAACACCTGTATCTGTCGAAAGATACAGATTATTCTGTCCATCTATATAATTCCACGCATTAGGAGTAAGTGACTTCTTAAACCCTCTTCTCGTATCAAAAAGTTTGTAATCTATATCCCCTCCTGAAAGCATCTCACTTTCATCAACCACAAATATTCCCGCAGAACTCAATACAAATAATATTCCATCGTCTGTAACAACAATGTCATAATTATTATAATATGGAAATTTATCTATAACCCTGATATTCTCACATTGGTTATCCATATAACATATACTGTTGCTTGTAACTATATATACACCCTCTCCCTTGGAATCTTTTACCATTCTCAGGATAACTTTTGAGCTTAATCCATCGTTTCTGCTAATACCTGATATAACCCTGCCATCCTTAATAACAGCAATTCCTCCACCATCTGTACCAGCAAGAATTGTTCCATCATCCAGCTCAAGCATGCACAAAACTACCGGATTATTAAGTCCTTCCCCTGCTCCTATCTTAGCAGCCACACTGCCATCTTTAATATAAGCTATACCAGAATCACCAGCAGTTACTATATAATCATCCTTTGTCTGTATTGTTGTACGGAATGTTGTTCCGCCAAGCTCATCCTGTCCATAATGCTCTATGTTTCCATCAGAAGCCGCACAGTACACACCCTTTCCAGAAGTAGCAATCCACATATTATTGCATGAATCAACTTTAAGATTACGCACACGCACATTTTCAAGAATATCTGTAAGCACATCCTCACATTTAGTGCTTATATTGCTGTCAACGACGTCAATCCCAATATCGGTGCCAAAATAAAACCTGTCATTCCATTCAGTTACAGTATTAACAACCTTTTCATCCAGTCCGGCTTTATAATATGTCTCTGTAAATACTGACCTGCTAAGATTAAGTAATCCCAGACGTGACGATGTAAACCATATATTCCCCTGATAATCTGTAAGACAATGGTCTATAGAATTATTAAATTCATTCATATTAAGATTATGTTGTTTTCCATCCTCTGTTATATAGCCAGCCCCATTATCCGCGCATACAAACGCAATATTATTCTCTGCTATATATATAGATTTAATATTGATAAGAGACTCGCAATATATCTCATCTATTCTGTTCAACAGATTATCAACAAATTTATATACAATTACCTTGCCATCGGATGTACCAGCAAGCAGATTGCCACACTCGTCAAATGCAGCACAGGTATACTTAGCCCCATTATAGCCACTCAGTTTCTCTGTCACAGTAAAATTTTGCACAACATACAACTCACCTGAATTAGTCACTGCAACAATATTGCCATCATCATCACCAGTTACAACATTGGCATATCTTATCTGTGGTATAGTACATTTTACAGACAAGCCCCCCACAAGGGTAAGCACTGACAGCTCCTCTGTCGTTCCTACATAATAAAATCCATCTGTTCCTTGTGTAATACATTGCACCGAATCAGATGACAATCCGTCCTCTTCACTTATGATATTAGATATCTTCTTATCAATGTATATAGATAACCCACTGTCGTTAGTTCCTATCCATAATCTTCCCTCTTCGTCTGTATAGAGTGTATTGACATTTTTTACAGACTCGTATTCATCAATCCATACAAATTCCCTTCCATCATAACTGTACAGACCGCCATATGTACCTATCCAGAGGATTCCATCATTTGTCTGTGTTATATCGTTAGCACTTCCACCCGGAAGCCCATTATCACCATCATATATAGTCTGTACATATGTGTTAAAATTAACATCCGAATCACCTGCATATATTTGTGACACATTCATATTTCCATACACTGCACAGCCAGCTGTCAATATCGCAATGATAATTCCATGCCATAATGCTCTCGCAATATTATTATTTTTAAAATATTTTCTATATAACTTAACTGTCACAAACAGCATAACGACAGTTATTGTCTTATCAAGGAAATCAATATAGAATTCTCCTGCAAAATGAGCTGCAACACCATTGCAGCCAATTCCCAAAAGAAGTGATATAACGCCATCTCCCCACACATTACCTGTACTTCCGTTAAAGAAAATATAGTTAAGTGGTGTAGAAATAACTGTTGAGATAACAGTAAGCAGAAAGCTTACAGAAAGAGTTCCAAATAGTGAATCAATATACCCCTTTTTAGCACACAGTCCCATAACAATTCCTATTATCACGCTTACAAAGGCATATATGATATGCGTATAAGAATATAATATACCATAGGCAGCATTAACTGTTGCTCCTACCACAGCTCCGCAAACCGGTCCCATAAGATAAGCAGCAAAACATGTGCCAGCTGAATCCAGCCACAGCGGTATACTTAACTTAGATGCCAATATCTTTCCAATATAATTTAAAAAAATGCATATAGCAACTGCTAAAACTATCTGATATGTTTTCTTTTTATCCAATATAATCACCATTATTCGCATAAAGCGCCTTAGACATGTTAAAATGGTACACTATTAATCGTAATACTTTAATAGTGTACCATAATAAAGTCATGTTTGCAAATAATGATATATTATAATTTTTTCTTTAATCTCTCCTGCAGCACAAGTATCACTGCCGCAAGCACAAACGCATAAAACCAGCTAAGAATCATAACTGCAAGATTAGGACCTATTATCGAAAGGTCATCTATCTCTATCATAACAGTAATAAATCCCATAATTGAACTTATTCCTGCTGCAAGCAAAAGGGATTTGATTGTATATGATGCCGTCTCTACTGATTCTGCGAGCTTACTCCTGTCATCACAAAGCTTAACATTATATTTAAAAATGTTACAGAATGCTCCAAATCTTCCAGCAAGCACAAGCATCAAAAGCGTTATTACAATCACCTCGTTAAAGCTTAACATGTCAATCAGATAGCCTATCTTAAGATTTGTGCTGAACGCAAGTGACAGTATCATATATACAGCAAACACTGCAACCGCAATAAGACTGCATATAAAGTTTCTCTTACTATGTTTCTGGTTATTATTCTCATTAATCAATGTCATAATATTTTCCTCAGCTTTCTTATTATAATCAGCAGAGGTCAGTCTCTCTCCCGAAAGGAGTTCATTGATTTTTATTCCTAATTCATCGCAGAGCGGCTGCATAACAGAATTGTCTGGAAAGCAATATCCACATTCCCATTTTGATACAGCTTTATCTGTAACATTAATCTTTGCCGCAAGATTTTTCTGCGTGAGCCCTTTCTCTTTCCTCAATTCTGCTATGAATCGTCCCACTTTCTCCTGTTCCATGATACTTTCCTCCACGTTTCTAGTAATTATAGCTGCAGCTATCATAATCAATAACAGTCAGATTGTATCTTTATACAATCTGGTTATCTTTCTGACACTGATATAATAATATAATACCATCAAAAAAGCACTCTACCTGACATAGAATCAGGTAGAATGCAGGTATCGGTTAGTGAGAGAAGCTCTCCCTCCCATATTATGAATATTTTCTTACTTATCAAATATTACACCGGATGTTATCGAAGCTGCATACTGTACAGCTTCTCATATGTTCCCTTGTTGTCAATCAGCTCATCATGGGTTCCCTCTTCCTCGATTCCATCCTCAGACAATACAAGTATTCTCTCAGCATTTCTGATTGTAGAAAGTCTATGTGCAATAACAAATGTTGTTCTGTTCTTCGCAAGTTTCTCCAAAGAATCCTGGACAACTTTCTCACTCTCATTATCAAGTGCAGATGTCGCCTCATCAAATATAAGAATTGGTGGATTCTTCAAGAATACTCTTGCTATAGAAAGTCTCTGCTTCTGACCTCCCGACAGTTTAATTCCACGCTGTCCGATGTCAGTATCATACCCATCAGGAAGCGACATGATAAAATCGTGTGCATTGGCATTCTTGGCTGCTTCAATCACTTCTTCTCTTGTAGCATCTGGTTTTCCATACCTTATATTATCGTATACAGTACCAACAAACAGATAAACATCTTGTTGTACAATTCCTATGTGGTCGCGCAGACTTTTAAGCTTTATATCACGCACATCTTTTCCGTCTATCTTAATGCTTCCATCTGTAACATCGTAAAATCGCGGTATCAATGAACAGAGTGTACTCTTACCTGCACCTGATGAACCTACAAGCGCCATATATGCTCCCGCTGGAACATTAAGGCTTATATTGTTAAGTACTGTCTCATCATTATCTCCATAATGAAATGATACATTATCAAATGTAATATCACCTTTAACATCTGTAAGCTCAACCGCAGTCTCACTATCCTCTATATCAGGCTCAATTGACAGAATCTCCTGAAAACGCTCAAATCCGGTATATCCATTCTGGAACTGTTCTGTAAAATCAATAAGTGTCCTGACTGGATCAGTAAATACACTTATGTACAGCACAAATGTAACCATATCACTGGCACTGACTCTGCCATTAACAATAAGAAAAATGCCTGCAATAATTACACTCACCTGAATAAGTGTTGTAAATGCGCCAAGTCCTGCCTGATAACTTCCCATATAAAAGTAACTGTTCTTCTTTGCCGCAAGAAATCCATCATTACCTTTTTTAAACTTCTGGTTTTCAATATCCTCATTAGCAAACGACTTAACCACACGTATTCCAGACAGATTATCCTCTATCTGCTCGTTAATATCTGCAATCTTCTCGCGGTTGCGCCTGAATGCACGGCGCATTTTCTTATTAAGACAATACGCATAGACAAGCATCATCGGCAGTATTGCAAAAGCTGCAAGTGTAAGCATCGGATTAATATTAATCAATATTATAAATGCTCCGGCAATCTTTATAACAGAAAGTATTATGTTCTCCGGTCCATGATGCATAAGCTCGCTTATATCAAACAAGTCCGTTGTAATTCTGCTCATCAGCTGTCCGACTTTCTGGTCGTCATAAAATGAAAATGACAGCTTCTGATAATGTGCAAATATCTCAGCACGCATATTATATTCAATCTTAGACCCCATAACATGTCCGTAATTGCATATATAAAACTTGCTATAGCAGTCTATTGCCACAAGTGTTATAAGTCCAGCAATTATATATGGCAGCTTACCCAGTATAACATCTGTATCCTGATTTATAAGATTATAGGTCACGAAACGTACTATCAGCGGAATCACAAGCGCCACTCCTGCTGACAGCGCCGCAAAAAACATATCTGTCCAGAACACACGCATATATGGCTTATAATACGTAAGCATTTTTCTGAACAAGCCTTTTTTATTATAATTATCTGTATTAGTTTTCATTCATCCTAGCCAGCTTGGCAGCCTGGTCAGCTGTTGTACATCCATCAATAAGTTCCTGAATATCTCCATCCATAATCTTATCAAGCTTGTAAAGTGTAAGTCCAATTCTATGGTCTGTAACACGTCCCTGTGGGAAGTTGTAAGTTCTTATCTTCTCTGAACGGTCACCAGTACCTATCTGGCTTCTTCTTGCATCTGCCTCTGCATCATGTGCCTTCTGTGTCTCGATATCATATAACTTGGCACGGAGTAATGCAAATGCCTTCTCTTTATTCTGTATCTGCGACTTCTCAGTCTGTGAATAGATAACAATACCTGTTGGATAGTGAGTAAGACGTACAGCCGAATCTGTTGTATTGACACACTGTCCACCATTACCTGAGGCACGCATAACGTCAATTCTTATATCCTTATCATCAATATGGATATCAACTTCTTCAGCCTCTGGCATAACAGCTACAGATGCTGTTGATGTCTGTATACGTCCGTTAGACTCAGTTACAGGAACTCTCTGTACTCTGTGTACACCACTCTCATACTTCATGACTGAGTATGCGCCCTGTCCCTTAACCATGAACTCAACTTCCTTCATTCCGCCGATTCCAGTCTCATCTGCACTTAACACTTCAACCTTCCAGCCTCTTGACTCAACATAGTGCGTATACATTCTGAAAAGTTCAGCAGCAAACAAAGCTGCTTCCTCTCCACCTGCTCCGGCACGAATCTCGACAACTATATCCTTGTCATCATTAGGATCTTTAGGAAGAAGAAGAATCTTAATCTCATTCTCAAGTTCTTCAACTCTCTTCTTAGATGTATTAAGCTCATCCTTAGCCATCTCTATAAGCTCTGGATCACTCTCCTCATCAAGCATGGCAAGGCTGTCTTCTATATTCTGCTTACAGCTCTTATACTCGTTATAAGCTGTAACTATAGGAAGAATATTGTTCTGCTCTTTCATGAGCTTACGGAATCTGTCCTGGTCATTAACAACATCAGGATTGCTAAGTTCCGCTGTTATATCTTCATATCTGTTAACAATATCTTCAAGCTTGTCAAACATATCCATAATCTTCTCTCCATTCTTAAATCTAACCACTTAGTTATATATTAATTCATATACTGCATAACAATTCTCAAGCTAACCAAGCTGTCCACACACAACTCTGTCAAGCCCGGCAAGGTCTTTAATAACTCTTATATCCTTAAATCCAGCCCGAGCCATAAGGTCTGATACAGCCCTGCCCTGCTCTGCTCCTATCTCGTAAAAAAGATATCCATTCTTTTTAAGATACCCAGGTGCTTCCTGCGTTATACTTCTGTAGAATTCAAGTCCATCCTCACTTCCATCAAGAGCCATCATCGGGTCATACATTTTTACTTCATCCGAAAGCATTGGTATAACCGATGTCTCAATATATGGTGGATTGGAAACTATGCAGTCAAACGCTCCCTTATACTGTTCTCCGAGAGAGTTAAATAAATCTCCCTGAAAGAACTTAATCCTGTCTTTATCGCCAGACAGGCTCTTTGCATTGTCTTCTGCGACTTTCAGTGCCGCAGACGATAAGTCACACCCAAATGCCTTATCAAGCTTCTTTTCAAGTGCGAGTGTTATTATAATGCAGCCAGAACCCGTGCACATATCAAGAACTGAATCACCATCTGATAAGACCTTCAAAACATTTTCAACAAGCACCTCTGTGTCATATCTTGGCACAAGCACAGCTGAATTAACCTTGTATGGCCTGCCATAGAAATAAGCCTCTCCAAGTATATGCTGAAGTGGTTCTTTTCTTTTCCTGCGCTCTATATATGCATTAAAAGTGTCAAGCTGCCCCTCCGGTATCTTATCCATGCTCTTCATAAGATAAGATGTATCGTTAAATGAAGCTGCCTTCAGCATAAGCTGTCTGCTGTCATAATCAGGCGAATCAATTCCACTTTCTTTAAGAGAAGCTGCCCCCTTAAGGACAGCCTCCCTGTATGTTGTCAAACTACTCATAGACTACTTATCTGTCTTTCTCTGTTTAAACAATGGAACATCATCTGCATACAAATGCTCCTCTTCATCATCAACTATATCCTCATCGAATACAATACCATCATCAGGGTCTAACTCGCCCTCTGGAAGATTTTCTTCCTCGTATTCAGGCTCCTGCTGTATCTCATGGCCGTTCTCATCCTCAAATGTGAACATATCATCTTCACCCGCATCTGAAATCTCATCTGCTGGAATATCCTGTGCAGCCTGCTGTTCATATACTGCCTCTCTCTCAGCATTAGCCTGCTGTTCAAGAGCTTCCTTATATGCTTCCTGCTGCTTAATGGCAGCCTCAGCCTTCTCCTCATCAGTTACAAAATCTTCTGGTGATGACTCCTCAATAACAAAGTCTTCCTCGCCCTCATGATACTCTGTAACAAACTCTCTCCAGTCAAATACAGCTTCTACAGCCTTGATGGCAACTTCCACCATTCTTCTGTCTGGTTCCTTAGTTGTAAGCTTCTGCATCCAAAGACCAGGTTTGCTTATTATATCAAGGAACTTATTCTCATCATTCTTACCAGCAGCACGCAGCACCTCATAAGATACACCTGCAATAACCGGAATAAGAAGGATTCTTATAAGAATCTGGAGTTCTGTATTATCTATTCTTATAAATATAAAGAAAATAATACTTATAAACATAACAAGGAACATAAAACTTGTTCCGCATCTTTTATGAAGACGTGAACTATTCATTACGTTATCTGCTGTAAGGCTCATTCCATGCTCAATACAGTTGATACATTTGTGCTCTGCACCATGATACATAAATGTTCTTCCGACATCTTTCATGTGCGATATAAGCGCAAGATATGCAATGAATATGGCAACTCTCACAACACCCTCTAACAGATTAAGAAGGAACTGTGATGATATAACTTTAACCAGAAGTCTTGATACGAAATATGGCAGAATCATGAATAATCCAACAGCAATAATAACTGCAATTATAACAGTAACCGCCATGAGGACTGATTCAAGCTTATCCTTGAATATAGCCTTGCCAACCTCGTCAGCCTTTGTTTTCTTTTGTTCAGCCGGGTCATCATAAAAGCTTGCTGAATATGTAAGAGTTGATATTCCCATAACGAGTGAATCAACAAAGCTTACAACACCTCTTATAATAGGAAGTTTCAGCCACTTATACTTATCTGTAATAGGTGTACTTTCCTTGACCACAACTTCTATATCATTATCAGGTTTACGGACTGCAATTGCATATTTATCCTTATTACGCATCATAATTCCTTCGATTACAGCCTGACCACCAATACCAGAATTCTTCATATATACCTCTTTATAATTACACTTAAAAAGGTTGAGGTACATACGACCCCAACCTTATCAAACAGCAAATAATTAATCGTTCTTAACGCCGTACTTCTTATTGAACTTATCAATACGTCCACGTGCTGATGTAGCCTTCTGCTGACCTGTGTAGAATGGATGACACTTAGAACAGATTTCAACGTGAATCTCTTCCTTAGTAGAGCCTGTTACGAATTCATTACCACAGTTGCAGACAACCTTTGCCTGATAGTAATCTGGATGGATTCCTTCTCTCATGATTTTCACCTCTTTATATATTCTTTATTAAATATTTGCAAGACTTAAGCTTACAAAGTAATCTTTGTTTTTCATAAGCAGCTAGGATATTGTAGCATAACATATAAAAATATGCAACCTATTTTTCAGGAAATTTTATACATATCGGTTTTTGATTACAGTCTGGACAAACTCGCGGTTATTCTTAGTCTTGCTGAACAAATCAAGTATCCGTTCTGCCGCCTCATCTGTCTTTAATCCACTCAAAGCCTTATGGACTATATCCATAGCCTGCTGTTCCTCTGCATCGAGCAGTAAATCATCTCTTCTTGTACTTGATTTGGCGATATTGATTGCCGGGAACACTCTCTTTTCTGAAAGCTTTCTGTCAAGAACAAGTTCCATGTTACCTGTTCCCTTGAACTCCTCGAATACAACATCATCCATCTTGCTTCCTGTCTCAACAAGTGCTGTTGCAAGAATTGTAAGGCTTCCGCCCTCACGCATGTTTCTGGCAGCACCAAAGAAACGCTTAGGCATATGGAGAGCTGCCGGGTCAAGACCACCTGACAATGTTCTTCCGCTCGCTGTAACCGTAAGGTTATATGCTCTTGCAAGTCTTGTGATACTATCAAGAAGAATTATAACATCCTGTCCATATTCCACAAGACGTTTTGCACGCTCGATAACCATCTCTGACACTCTCTTGTGTCTTTCTGGGAGTTCATCAAATGTAGAGTAGATAACCTCAACATTTTCACCAACAATTGACTCCTTGATATCTGTAACTTCCTCTGGTCGCTCATCTATAAGAAGAATTATAAGATGCATCTCCGGGTTATTCTTTGTAACTGCATTGGCAATCTGCTTTAAGAGTGTTGTCTTACCAGACTTAGGCTGTGATACAATCATTCCTCGCTGTCCCTTGCCGATAGGTGATATAAGGTCAACCATTCTCATCGCAACAGTGTTGCTGTTCTTCTCAAGATGAAGCCTCTCATTAGGAAAGACTGGTGTAAGACTTTCAAATGAAGGTCTTCTAACTGCCGCCGCAGGATCAAATCCATTAACTGACTCAAGATACATAAGTGCTGAGAACTTCTCGTTCTTGTCCTTAGGTCTCTTAGGCCCTCTTACTATATCTCCTGTCTTTAAGTTAAACTTTCTAATCTGCGAAGGTGATACATACACGTCATTGTCACCCGGAAGGAAATTCTCACATCTGATAAATCCATATCCTTCCTGTAACACCTCTAATATTCCATCTGCCATCTCAAGCGGTCTCTGAGGTCTTGCATCATTTCTTGACTCATCCCCTCTGTTATCTGCTTTCTCTGTGTGTTCACCCTTGACTGTACTGTCGCTCTCTGTTTTATCTGAATGTCTACCCGTAGATACTGTCTGGCTTTCTGCTGCCTCTTCCTGTGTCTCCTGTTTTTCCTGCTCTGATGCGTTAATGATAGCATCAATAAGCTCTGCCTTTCTCATTGTTGAGATGTTCTTAATCTTCTTGTCCTTGGCAAAATCACGTAACACGCTAAGAGACAATGTTTCTAATTTTTCACGCATATAAATATCTCCCATTCATATCTTAATTAATTATTATCTGACCTATTAATTTAATAATCTGTAATTTAATAATCAGTTTCTTATAACAAATGTAGTGGAAAATGTATTGATACTAAACTTTAAGTAACTTGGAAACCGCCATCACTCTGGCAGTCATAAGATATAACTAAATATTTCCAGATTTCCATATAAATGTATTATACACTTATCTACGTTTTGTTGCAAATTGTTTTTGCATTTGGTATCATTACTGATAGCCAAAATATTTTTGACGTTCGTAACAAAATCAACTTAATCAAATGGAGGAATATGTATTATTATGACTAATGCAGAAAAAGCACTTGCCCTTCACGAAGAATGGCAGGGTAAATTCGAGACTACACCTAAAATGAGCATCACTACAAGAGAGGATCTCGCTCTCGCTTACACACCTGGTGTTGCAGAACCATGTAAGGTAATTGCCCAGGATAAAGAAGCAGCATACAAGTACACAATCAAGTCTAACACAATAGCCGTTGTATCTGATGGAAGTGCAGTTCTTGGACTTGGCAATATCGGTGCCCACGCTGCTATGCCTGTTATGGAAGGCAAGGCTGTTCTTTTCAAATCATTTGGCGGCGTTAATGCTGTTCCAATCTGCCTTGATACACAGGACACAGAAGAGATTATCAAGACTGTAGTTAATATTGCTCCTGCATTTGGTGGAATCAATCTTGAAGACATATCCGCTCCAAGATGTTTTCAGATAGAAGAAAGATTAAAGAAGCTTCTTGACATTCCTGTATTCCATGATGACCAGCATGGTACTGCTATCGTTGTATTAGCAGGTATTATCAATGGTCTTAAAGTTACAGGCAAGGACAAGGAAGACTGTAAGGTAGTTGTCAATGGTGCTGGTTCAGCCGGCGTAGCCATCACTAAGCTTTTACTCACATATGGCTTCAAGCATGTTACTATGTGTGATAAGTCAGGTATCCTCTCTAAGTCATCAGAAGGACTTAACTGGATGCAGGAATCAATGATGGATGTAACTAACCTTGAAGGCAAGACAGGAACACTTGCTGATGCACTTAAAGGTGCTGATGTATTCGTAGGTGTATCTGCTCCTAATATCGTAACTCCAGAGATGGTTTCATCAATGAACAAGGATTCAATCCTTTTTGCCATGGCTAACCCAGTTCCTGAGATTATGCCTGATGTTGCCAAAGCAGCCGGCGCAAGAGTGGTCGGAACAGGACGTTCTGATTTTCCTAACCAGGTTAATAATGTTATTGCTTTCCCAGGTATATTCAAGGGTGCTCTTAAAGGACGTGCAACACAGATTACAGAAGAGATGAAGCTCGCTGCTGCTCTTGCAATAGCTAACCTCATCCCTGACAGTGAATTATCAGATACTAATATTCTTCCAGAAGCATTTGACCCTAAGGTTACTGACGTTGTATGTCAGGCTGTTATGGATCATATTGTCAAGTAATAATGAGACCTTATTTTTACTCACTAAATGAATATCTGAAAGATACCTATGGTGTCAAAATGTACAAATTAGCCCTGAACGGTGGGATGACATGTCCCAACCGCGATGGGCTAATTGATACAAGAGGATGTATATTCTGTAGTGCCGGCGGTTCGGGAGACTTTGCCAACAATGACATTGAAGCTGCTAAAAAGCTTGTGAGCAGCAAATACACCGGCAATGACTATATAGCTTACTATCAGTCATACACCAACACTTACGCCTCTGTTGAATACCTTAAGAATCTTTACATGCCATGCATAATGCGTGATGATATACGAATCCTGTCTATCGCGACAAGACCAGACTGCCTCAGTGATGAGTGCATTGAACTTCTTGCCGGACTAAACAGGATTAAACCTGTCTGGGTTGAACTTGGTCTTCAGACCATTAATCCAGATACAGCAGCTTTTATAAGACGTGGATATCCGCTTGACATATATGACAAAGCTGTCTTAAAATTACGTGCGGCAGGCATATACACAATTGTCCATATGATTGTAGGTCTTCCCGGCGAAGACATTAACGACTATCTTGCTACAGCTCGTTACATCGCCAGTTCAGGTGCGGACGGAATCAAGATAGCACTTCTGCATGTTCTTAAAGGAACTGACCTTGCAGATTATTATTATAACAAAGCATTTGATACATTAAGCATGGATGAATATATACACATCCTCGGCAATATTATAGAGGTTCTTCCTAAAGATATGGCAATCCACCGCCTCACTGGTGATGGACCTAAGAATCTTCTAATATCGCCTTCATGGAGTGCCAATAAAAAGCTTGTATACAACAGTATTATCAAATATTTCAAAGAAGCACAGATTTATCAAGGGAGATTATACCAATGAACACAGATTCAACAACATTATACAAATTAATGATAATGTATATGCTCAACAGAGTTAATTTTCCGCTCTCTAACAGCCAGATATCGGAATTCATGTTAGAAAAGCAGTATACGAATTATTTTACTCTGCAGGAAGTCATTAACAGCCTTGTATCTGATGGTTTCTTATCTGTTGTATCGTACCGCAACAGCACGCAGTACAAGCTCACATCTGAAGGCACAGAGACAATAGGATTTTTCTACACTAAGATTTCCCAGAGCATACGGGATGACATAGATGATTATATCAAAGCAAACAAATACGAATTAAAATGCGAAGTCGGAACAACTGCTGATTACTACAGAAACACAAACGGCGATTACACAGTCCACTGTCAGGTCAAGGAAGGTGATGCCACACTGATCGAACTTAATGTATCAGTTCCAATCGAACAGCTCGCTGACAAAATGTGTTCTAACTGGAAGGAAGCCAGTCAGGATATATATGATTTCGTGATTCATAAGATGATGTAAAAATGGCCATGCTTTTGAGGCACTGAAGTGTCCCTTCAAGGCATGGTCATTTTTCTTTAAGATTGCATATCTGATAGTTTATTTTATTGCTCTTCTGGCAGGACATAGCTGTCTACTATCTGCCAGAGCTTATCAATATTCTGCTTAGTCTCAGACGACACTGCTATTATTGTATCTTCTGGCTGTAATCCAAGTCCAGTCTTAACAGCCTTCACATGCTTGTCAATCTGGCTTCGTTTAAGCTTATCCAGCTTGGTAGCTATAATAACCGGTCTGTATCCATTGGCAACAATCCAGTCATACATCATCTTATCATTGGCTGATGGGTCATGTCTTATATCTATAAGAAGAAATACCTGCTTTAGCTGTGTTGACTTTTTCAGGTATCTTTCTACCATCTTACCCCATTTTTCTTTGACAGACTGGGACACATTGGCATATCCATATCCCGGAAGGTCGACAAGATACATGGCATCATTGATATTATAGTAGTTGATTGTCTGTGTTTTACCCGGCTGGCTTGATATTCTCGCATACGACTTTCTATTCATAAGTGCATTGATAAGCGATGATTTGCCGACATTAGATTTGCCCGCAAATGCGACCTCTGGAAGCTCTGTCTCTGGCACTGTGCTTGTTATACCTATGACTATGTCCAGATTAACCTTTTTAATAACCATTAAATCCACCCTTCTACTCTTTACAAGAGATTCTACTCAACAGGTTTTGCAAGCGCAGTCTTTAATACCTGCTTCATATCACTGGCATAGACAATCTCCATACCGCCTGTTATCTCCTCATCCAGCTCCGCAACATCTGCCTTGTTCTTCTCTGGAACTATAACTGTCTTAACGCCAGCAGTCTTGGCAGCAAGAAGCTTCTCTTTAAGACCGCCTATAGGAAGAACTCTTCCCCTAAGTGTAACCTCTCCTGTCATGGCAACATCAGAGCGGACAGGAATACCTGTCACTGCTGAAAGAATCGCTGTAGACATTGTAACTCCGGCAGATGGCCCGTCCTTAGGCACTGCTCCCTCTGGTATATGTATGTGTACAACATTATTATCAAAGAAATTATCTTTAACCTTATATGGTGCCCTGCCAACGATTGAGCGCACATATGTAAGCGATATGCGTGCTGATTCCTTCATGACATCTCCCATCTTACCAGTAAGGATAAGAGATTCTTTACCCGGCATAGTATTAACCTCTATCTCAAGAGTATCACCGCCAACCGCTGTCCACGCAAGACCTCTTACAATTCCCACATCATCATGTGAGTTAATCTTATCCTGTGTGTATTTAGCCTTGCCAAGATAATCCGCAATATTCTTGCCAGTGATAGATACTTTTCTCGCTCCATGCTGTATGCCTTCACCATCATAGAGGTCTCTTACGACCTTTCTGCATACCTTGGCTATATTTCTCTCAAGATTACGCACTCCGGCTTCTCTTGTGTATCCGTCAATTATTCTGCTGATTGCACTGTCAGAAAAACTTATATCTGACTTTGCAAGACCATTTTTCTTAATCTGCTTGGCAACAAGATGTTCCTTTGCAATGTGCATCTTCTCATTCTTAGTGTAGCTGCCAACCTCTATAATCTCCATTCTGTCAAGCAGAGGTCTGCTGACATTAGAAAGGTCATTGGCTGTAGCTATGAATAATACCTGTGACAAATCTGTCGGAAGCTCCACATAGTGATCGATAAATCTTTTGTTCTGCTCGCCGTCAAGAACTTCAAGCAGGGCAGATGCTGTATCAGAACGATAATCACTGCTGACCTTGTCAATCTCATCAAGAAGCATAAGAGGATTCTTAACGCCGGCTTTCTTAATTCCATCTATAATTCTTCCCGGCATTGCTCCGACATATGTCTTTCTGTGGCCTCTTATCTCAGCCTCATCCCTGACACCACCAAGGCACACTCTGACATACTTCTTATTAAGGGCATCTGCAACACTTCTCGCAATGCTTGTCTTACCAGTTCCCGGAGGGCCTACAAGACATATGATAGGTGCATCTGATGCATCTGTCACATTTCTGACTGTAAGAGCTTCTAAGATTCTTTCTTTAATCTTAGTCATTCCATAATGGTCTCTGTCAAGAACTCTCTTGGCATTGTCTATGTCTTTGTTATCCTCACTGCAATTGTCCCATGGAAGAGAAAGAAGTGTCTCTATATATCCACGCTCAACATTTGCCTCGGATGAACCGCCTGTGATTGCCCTGAAACGCTTTATTTCTTTGCGTATGCTCTCCTTTATCTCCTCGGAAGCATTGAGCTTTTCAAGCTTCTCTGTATACTCATCCGCCTCAGATACAACGCTGTCAGTACCGTCAAGCTCCTGGCTTAAAACCTTCATCTGCTCACGGAGTATATACTCCTTCTGGTTCTGTTCAACCTTATCCCTTACTTTTACAGCAAGTTCCTCTTTAATCCTAAAAATGTTGATTTCCTCAGTAATGTATTCAACTATCTTGTGATAAAACCGCTCAATATCATCCAGCTCAAGAAATTCCTGTCTCACATAATATGGCATAGGATAATCTATAGCCATCTTCATCATCAATGCAGCGGCATCCTCTATCTTCATCCATTTCTTGAGCATGTCTTTATTGAGATTGGCATTCAGCGCACCTATCTGCTTGATAACCTCTCTAAGCCCCATAACCATAGCTTTAGAAGTGTATTTGTCAGGTTCCTCTATCCATGCATCAGCAGTCTCAACATTAGCCACGAAGCCTGTCTCTGTCTCTCCTATATACTGCACTATTGCTTTCTTCTTACCTTCAACCTGGACACGGTATATATTATCAGGCAGCTTGGCAACCTGTGTGATAACTGCAACTGTTCCAGTCTCATACAAATCTTCTGCCTTAGGCTCTGCAACATCAAAATCTCTCTGCGCTGTAAGGAAAATCTTCTGGTTATCGGAAGCCAGTGCCTTCTCCAGTGCTTTTATAGAACATTTTCTGCTTATATCAAAATGTATGACCATGTCAGGTAACATGGTCATACTTCTCAATGCGATAGCAGGTAAAATTAATATTTCCATATTAATCCTCCATATGCTAAATATTACTCAGCCTTTTTGACAACATCTTTTCTGTATTCAATAACAGGCTTAGCTGTACCATCGACAGCCTCTTTAGTGATGATACATTTGGCAATAGTATCATCTGATGGTATTGTATACATAACATCATTCATGACAGACTCAAGGATTGAACGAAGTCCTCTTGCTCCTGTCTTTCTCTCAAAACTCTTCTTGGCAACCTCTGTCAATGCATCGTCAGTAAACTCAAGCTCAACCTCATCAAGTGAGAACAGTGCTTTGTACTGCTTAACAATAGCATTCTTAGGCTCCTTTAAGATACGCACGAGTGCTTCCTCATCAAGTGAATCAAGAGATACAACAACTGGAACTCTTCCGACAAACTCTGGTATAAGACCGAATTTGATAAGATCCTGTGGAAGAACCTGCGCAAACATCTCTCCTACATCCGCTTCTTTCTTCTCCTTGACTTCTGCATTGAAACCTATAGAGCTCTTATCCATTCTTGACTCTATAATCTTCTCTAATCCGTCAAATGCACCACCACATATGAATAATATGTTAGTTGTATCGATTGGGATAAGCTCCTGCTGTGGATGCTTTCTGCCACCCTGTGGTGGTACAGATGCAACAGTACCCTCAAGTATCTTAAGAAGTGCCTGCTGAACGCCCTCACCTGATACATCTCTTGTTATTGATACATTCTCTGATTTCTTGGTAATCTTATCTATCTCATCAATATAGATTATTCCATATTGAGCTTTTTCAACATCATAATCCGCCGCCTGAATAACCTTTAAAAGGATATTCTCAACGTCCTCACCTACATATCCTGCCTCTGTAAGAGTTGTGGCATCTGCAATCGCAAATGGCACATTAAGTATTCTTGCAAGATTCTGTGCAAGAAATGTCTTACCTGAACCTGTTGGACCAAGCATAAGGATATTACTCTTGGCAAGCTCTACATCAACTTTCTTTCCTGACAGGATTCTCTTATAATGATTATATACAGCAACAGCCAATACTTTCTTAGCTGCTTCCTGACCTACAACGTAATCATCAAGAAATTCTTTGATTTCTTTAGGCTTAAGAAGATTAATGTCTAACTGTACATCATCTAAGTCCTCGGCATCGTCATCTGCAAGAAGCTCTTCATCAAGAATCTCTCCGCAAAGAGATACACACTCATCACATATGTATACTCCATTAGGACCAGCAATAAGCTTTTTTACTTTGTCCTGTGTCTTATTACAAAATGAGCATTTTAACTTCTCATCAATATTCTTTCCTGCCATATATACCTACTTTCCAAAAATGGCTGCCACATATCAAGTACGTGACAGCCCTAAATTCATAATCTAATCTTATCTCTTCTCAACTATGCTGTCAATCAAGCCATATGCCAATGCTTCCTGAGCTGTCATATAGTTATCACGCTCTGTATCACGAGCAATCTCTTCTACTGACTTACCAGTATTAGCTGCAAGAATTTCATTTAACTTATTTCTAGTCTTTAAGATGTTCTCGGCAACGATACGAATCTCAGTCTCCTGACCTCTTGCTCCGCCTGATGGCTGATGAATCATAATCTCAGCGTTAGGTAAAGCCATTCTCTTGCCTTTAGCACCACCTGATAAAAGGAATGCTCCCATACTTGCTGCCATGCCCATACATATAGTAGAGACATCACACTTAATATACTGCATAGTATCATATATGGCAAAGCCTGCCGAAACAGAACCACCAGGACTATTAATATAAAGATGGATATCCTTGCTTGGGTCTTCTGCTTCAAGGAATAACATCTGTGCAACTATTATATTAGCTGATACATCTGTAACTTCCTCTCCAAGAAAGATAATTCTATCCTTTAAAAGTCTTGAATATATGTCGTAAGATCTCTCTCCACGACTTGTCTGCTCTATGACATAAGGTACTAAACTCATACACTCACCTTGCCTTTCACTTATTATGACTTAATTTCAATTATGCTGATTACTTCTCAACTGCACTTGAAACGATAAGCTCAACAGCCTTCTGGATTGCGATATCGTCTCTCATCTGTGTAGCTTCCTTGTCACCCATGAACTCTTTAATCTGGGCAACTTCCATCTTATACATATCAGCCATCTTCTGAAGCTCTGCCTCGAACTCTTCGTCAGAAACTGTTATATTCTCTGCCTTGGCAACTGCCTCAAGAACAAGGCTGTTCTTAATTCTCTTCTCTGCCTCTGGCTTCATATCCTCAACAACCTTATCTGCTGTAAGACCTGTGTACTTGAAGTACATATCTAATGAAAGACCCTGCTGCTGTAATCTCTGTGCAAAATCCTCAGCCATTCTTGTAACCTGTGTATCAATCATAGCCTGTGGAATATCCATCTTAGAATCAGCTACGATCTTGTCGATAGCCTCAGACTCCTTCTTAGACTTAGCTTCTGCTGCCTTACGCTCTGCTATCTTATTCTTAAGGTCTGCCTTATATTCATCAAGTGTATCGAAATCTGATACATCCTGAGCGAAATCGTCATCTAAATCAGGAAGCTGTTTTTCCTTGATCTCCTTGATAGAAACCTTGAATGTAGCTGGCTTACCCTTTAATTCCTCAGCATGGTAATCTTCTGGGAATGTAACGTTAACTTCTTTCTCATCACCAATGTTCATGCCGATAAGCTGATCTTCGAAATTATCGATGAATGAATGTGAACCGATTGTAAGTGGATAACTCTCACCCTTACCGCCGTCAAATGCAACACCATCAATAAATCCTTCGAAATCAATAACTGTCATATCGCCATCTTTAACTGGTCTGTCTTCAATTGTAACTGTTCTTGAGTTCTGCTCTGCAACCTTCTTTAATTCTTCCTCAACATCAGCATCTGTAGCTTCTGTATCAACCTTAGTTACCTCAACACCCTTGTAGTTACCGAGCTCAACCTCTGGTCTTACTGCAACTGCTGCTTCAAATACGAAAGGCTTACCCTTCTCTAACTGTGTAACAGTAATCTTAGGCTGTGAAACGATATCAAGTTCGCTCTCTACGCAAGCCTTTGCATAGGCATCAGGAATAATTGCATTAGCTGCATCCTCAAAGAATACTTCCTGTCCATAGAGCTGCTCGATCATCTTACGTGGAGCCTTGCCCTTTCTGAATCCAGGCACATTAATCTTGTTCTTGCTCTTATTATATGCAGTGTTAAGACCTGCCTCAAACTCCTCAGCAGTAGCCTCAATCACAAGCTTAACCATATTCTTCTCTTCTAACTGTTCAACTTTGAAACTCATTTTAAATCCTCCCTGTTTCCATCTATGCAAAGGATTATGTATCATGTATAAACCTTTACAACCGTACATACGTTGTAGATTATAGCATATGACATGTCGTGTTGCCAACTATTTTTTATAAAATATTCATTAAGATGTTGGGGTCAAAAGGTATTTTGACCCCTTTGATACCAGATTGCTACGTGCTTTGCACTCTCACAATCCTCAAAAACATTCGTAATCCGCTCATTTTTCTTTGAAAAATGGCTACTTACTCATGTTTTTGGTGGGTCAAGAGGTCAAAAAACCTCTTGCAAGCAAGCTTGCATCGGCTTTCTGACCTTTTGACCCTGGTATCTTCATTAAATAAATATATACTGGTTCTTACAGCATGTCTGGACAAACAAAAGACAGCACCACTTCGGATGCTGCCTTTTATAATCATGACTTTACGATAATTAATCTCTCCAGAGCGACTAGTTACCTGAGCTCATCTGCTCTTCCTGCTTTCTGATCATCTTCTTAACCATGTTACCACCTACAGAACCTGCCTCTGCAGAAGTAAGGTCACCATTGTAACCTTCCTTTAAGTTAACACCTATCTCTGATGCAACTTCCATCTTAAATCTGTCAAGGGCACCCTGTGCCTGTTTCTTAGTCTTGCTTGAATTACTACTTGAATTTGAATTTGCCATAATAACATCTCCATTCTTAATCATATTGAACAGCACGGCGTTGGATTCTTCTCCCTGTGAAAGCCGTTTGTTTAAGCTGTTCTGATGTTATTATGTTCATTATCCATTACTATATGAGTGGTAATATATGTTAAGGAAGATAGTTTCTATATATCTCAAATGAATCAAATATACAATGCCACTTATTAGTTCCCTGTGCCATAACGCACACATAGTGCTTGCCATTCTTCTCAGCATAATTGACAAGACAATGCTTAGATTCGTTAACATAACCAGTCTTGCCAGCCTGAATAGTAACTCCCTCAACCTCGTTGCCATACATTCTGCTAAACATTGTACTTGTAAGCAGGATTCCACTTGAATGCTGTGTTGTAGGAGCTGTTGTATGCTGATATGTCGATAAAACCTCTGCACATACCGGATTATCCATAGCTGCTCTCATAATCATAGCCATCTCAATCGGTGTTGTATACTGATTGCTACTGTATAATCCTGATGTATTCTCAAAATGAGTATTGCGAAGCCCTAATTCATCACACTTCTTATTCATAAGCCTGGCAAATTCTTCCTCTGAGCCAGCGACAAGATTAGCAAGTCCGACTGCCGCATCTGCTCCTGATGGAAGCACAAGTCCGTAAAGCATCTCTCTTGCAGATACTTTCTCATCAACAAGAAATCCTGCCACAGATGCCTCATCAAGATAAAGCTTGTTAAGCTCATCAAACTTAAATGTGTAATATGAATTGTCAAGGTCATTAATATTCTCAACAGCAACAAGCAATGTCATAACCTTTGTCATTGATGCTGGATATATCTTAGAATCAGGCTCACGTCCTGCTATAATCTCATTATCCTCAACTGATAAAAGAGCCACATATGGTATTCTTACACTGGAATCTGTAATCTCTTTATATGAGCTGCTTGTCACAGGATATGGATATGTCTTCTTAGCTTCCTCTGTCTCTGGTTCCTCGGCTGCTGCCGCAACCTCATCAACATTATTGTCTGCTATATGCGAAGATATTCCGCCTTTTAAAGCTTTAATTCCTGCCGAAATTCCAATAAAAACAAATGCTATAGCAATAATACTGCATATGCAGAGTGCCACACGTCTCTTAATCAGTCTTAACTGGCGCTCACGCTGTCTTCTTATCTCAAGAGCTTTCTTCTTGCGCTTTGCTATGCGTTCCTGCAGTTCTTCATCATTATTCATATATTCATCATTCATTATAAAACCCCGTATATCTAATATTACTTATACTGTGTCGATACAGCAAGAGAGTCAGCCGCCTCTGCTCCTGCAAGAAGCCTTACAAGCTCAAGTCCCAAATCTATTGATGTGCCCATTCCTCTCGATGTTGTTATATTGCCGTCTGTAACAACTCTTGCTGGGGCTGTAACTATGTCCGCACCTGTAAGATACTGTTCAAATCCCGGAAAACACATAGCCTTCTTGCCATCAAGAAGTCCAAGTCGTCCAAGTATGCTTGGTGCAGCACATATTGCCGCTATTCTTCCACCTGCTTTGTCATGTGACTTTAACATATCAAGAAGCTTCTGTGACTCCAGATATGACTTGTGTCCAGGTCCTCCCGGTAAAAAAAGCACATCTTCTGCGCTGACCTCAGCCTCATCAAAAAGCTTGTCTGCGTATACATATATATTCTGCGCACTCTTTACCTTATAATCACCAGTAATTGAAACTGTCTGTACCTCAATATCCGCTCTTCTTAATATGTCAATTACTGCTAATGCTTCAACTGTCTCAAATCCATCTGTCAAAAAAGCTGTTACTTTCATACGTTTTCCCCATTTGCCAAATTTGGCTTTATTGTAACATATAATTATATAGGATTCCATAAAAACTGTTACTTTATTTTAATTTATTTTAATTTGTTTCGATTTTTTAATATTAATGACAATTGCCATCATTGCAGATGCCACAACAAATCCAAGTGCTGCAAGCGGAGCTTCATCAGCAGTTCTTGGAGCCTGTGACACCATAGCTGTGCCATCTGTATCCTGTGCTATCACGAATATGCTGAAATGATCTGTATCAAATATAACTTTATCGCCACTAACAGTACTGTCAATCCTGTAACATGTCTTGCCGTCATCTGACATTCTGTATACTGACACTTTATCTTTATTAAATCCATCTGGAATATCTGCTGTTATAGACACAAGTCCTGCCGGCTGTACTGACTGTTCATTCCCATCAAGAATATCTATGTCAAATACCACGCTCTTTGAAGACTTATTCTTAACAAGACGTCTGGCATTATCATATTCATCACCATTCACAACTCTGTTAACTGACAGCTTATTATCGTCACCTATTACATTGGAATCCGCAGTTGCAGCAAATCTGAAATTCTGCTTTGCATATGTCTTAGTATCATCATCTAAATTTCCCATAATCCCGGACTCATCCGCCGATGTAACTATGACATGTGCCGCCATCCTGCCAAATGAATTTAATTCAAATCTCTCAACAACTGAGGAACCAATCCCTATAACTGAAGCTGTTGTCTGCTGGCTGTTCTTTATGTCCGTACCCTTTTCCTTTCCATATGTGATATTAAGATATGTACCACACACTGAATCTGGCAGTTTATTCCTGTTATCTGTATTGCCATACAGGCTGTTCCACTGGTCAACATCTGGATTAACGTATACAGATTTATTGCCAGCCTTGTCCTCTATCTCTATATTCTTAATCATATATTTCCCCGCCGCATATGAAGAAGGAATTCTGAATGTTCCATAATACACATTGTTATTCTGTTTAAGATCTGCAAATGCTGTCTCTATAACGAATGAATATCTTCCAAGCAGTGATGTCTTCTCTGATTCATTCTGCTGTCTTTCCCAGTTGACCTTCAAAAAACCAAGTCCTGAACCACTGTAAACCACATCATTATTGTAGACATCCTTTACAACCTCTAAGACATCCTCCGCTTCAACAGCAAACATTATCTCCTCGCCTGCACTTGCAGAATTTTTCTCAATCTCATAGGAATAAAGCTTAGGCGCACTGTTATCCTTTTTATCAGACACAACTGTCACTGACAGCTTTTTCTGGTTATCTGTAAGTGCAGTCTTAGTATCTGAAATGTAGTCCGAATTATAGATATCCGGATTATAATAAATGTGTGTCTTCATATCGGAATCCATCAATACAACTCTGTCAACCACATATACTCCACCCTGCGCATATTCTGGAACCACAACATCTATATACTTTCCATCCGTAAGAGCAGTATTATCACCTCCTGCGCTTATCATACTGCCAGTATCTGGATTCTTAAGCACTATTCCAGCACCCTTTATGGATTTATTGTAATCTTTTAACACAACAGCCACCCTGAATCTGCCGCCAGCTTTGACATTATCAGTAATGCCTTCAATGCCCAGTGTATCAATAACTGGTGCTGTCACACTCTGTGTATCTGCCATCGCATACATAGTCTCCGCTCCAAAAGGCAGCTCTATGCCATCTGCAATCCTGCCGCCCTTCATATCAATTATTGTCTGCGCCATAACGCTTACCGCAATCATTAATATTGCAAATAACGCGCCAAGTGCATATGCACCAGCAACCTTTAACCTTTTTGTAACCATACTTCCTCCTTGTAAATCAATAATATGATGCTGTGGCAAAAGCTTTTGTATGAGCGTAAAAAGCCCTGCCCTGTCATCAAAAATGTAAAAATGTGAAAAACGGCATATCGATGTAAAGCTGATAAGTAAGTACCTATGCCAATGACACTATCTGCTCCGTTAACTAAAGCAGATGGCAAGAATATCTGTAAAAGTAAGTTTTGTTTATTAGTATACTAATGTATGTATATATTAACTCACGTTTTTATTTTAGTCAAGTATATATTTTAAATTCTTTGTATTATTTTTTTACATCTGGAATTGATAAGCAAATTATAAATATTGCAGATTATATATTGTGGTTTTCAAAACTATGTGATATATTATCAATATTGAAATATAGACATTCATGTCATTATGTACAATAAATTATAATAATTTGATTACGGAGAGATTTTTATGTTTAAGATATTTAGTGATACACCTTGTGATTTTACACGCGAATATGCCGAGTCTGTCGGCGTTACGCTTGTTCCTTTATATGTTTCATTTGATGGAGAACACTATCAGAAAGATATATTTGAATTAAGCACAGATGATTTCTACAAGAAGATGACAAGTGAGAAGGTTTATCCTAAGACTTCTATGCCTAGTGTACAGGACTACATTGATTTCTTTCTTCCATATGTAAAAGAAGGAACACCTATCATATCAATCACTATATCTACTCTCTTCAGTGGTTCATTCAATTCTGCCAACATGGCAGCCGAGCAGATTAAGGAAGATTATCCTGACGCTAAGATTACAGTATTGAATTCACAGCTTAACTCAGGCGCACAGGGACTTCTTGTATACGAGGCAATGAGAATGAACAGAGACGGCGTTGATTATGAGGATGCTGTCAAAGTTCTTGAAAAGATGACTACTATGGGCACTGTATATTTTGTAATCGAGGGTCTTGATTACCTCAAGAAAGGTGGACGTATCGGCAAGGTTGCATCTATTATCACAGGTGCACTCAATATCCGCCCTGTACTTTACATGAGCAATGGTGAAATCAGCATTTCTGGTATCACAAGAACCCGTAAGAAATCTGTAACTGGTGTACTTGAAGGTGTTAAGAAGCATTTTAAGAACAACAATATTGACCCTGCAACATATGATTTCTCTGTTGAGACAGCCAACGGCAAGGAAGAATGTGACGACCTGCGCGAGAGACTTGAAGCTGAGATGAATGTTGTATGTGTAGAGAACAGGGAAGATTACAGAACAAGAGTAGGCATGATAACAGGCTGCCACACTGGTTCTTACACTATGGGAATCGGTTATATGCCTAAGTACGAAACTATCCTTCCACTTGTAAAATAATAATCATAATCCGAAAGGTCTGTATCTATGAAGAATATATTGCTAATTGCAACAGGCGGTACAATTGCCTCTTCACAATCAGATAATGGTCTGACACCAGCGATTGACGTCAATCGTCTGGTGTCTTATGTTCCTAATATTAATAAGATATGTAATCTTGACTGCATATCCATAATGAATGTCGACAGCTCCAATATGTCTCCAGAGCTCATGGCAGATATCGCTGATTCGATAGCTGATAACTACAGCAAATATGATGGATTTGTAATTACACACGGCACAGACACTATGGCTTACACTGCCGCCGGCTTATCTTATATGATACGCAATCTCACAAAGCCTGTTATATTGACAGGTTCACAGCTTCCTATCGGGGCTGACAATACTGACGCAGCCGCCAATCTGTCTGATGCTTTTTTATGTGCATGTGATGATTTCAAGGGAATATATATTGCATTTAATGGAAAATTAATCAACGGAACCCAGGCCATGAAAATAAGAACCATTGGTTTTGATGCATTTATAAGTGTCAATGCCTCATATGCCGCATTGATTGACAATGGAGTTATAACCAGATGCTCTGATGACAAACCCACTGCCAGAAGCAGCTCTGATGCTCTTCCGCTTACTGTTGATACAAGATTGTGCAGTGATATTATGGTGTTAAAGATATTCCCAGGAATGGGAACTGACATCATGGATTATATCAAATCCCACTATAGAGGAGTTATTATTGAAAGCTTTGGCATAGGTGGAATTCCTAATTCCGGAAGCGATATGATTGCTAAGATACATGAGCTGGTTAATGCCGGCATAGCTGTTGTCATAACAACACAGTGCCTGTATGAAGGGATTAATCTTAACATCTACGAAGTTGGTCAGACTCTTGCAAAGCAAGATATAATAAGCGGCGGTGATATGACAACTGAAGCCCTTGTCATGAAGCTCATGTGGGCTTTGGCGCATTTTGATACACTTGATATAATTAAAAAATATATTGAAAGCCAGACACTGTGAAAACAGCATCTGGCTTTTTATATTCCCTATCCCTGCATATTAAACATGTTCCTTTATCCAGTCATAGATATCCCCGAATATCTCATCCCTGTTCTGCTCACTGTGAAGCTCATGTCTGCAATCCTCATATAATCTAAGCTCAACATCATTGAGATGTCTTGTATACATCATATAAGCTTTCTTGACATCTTTGCCATAATTGCCAACTGGGTCAGCAAGACCAGATGCGAAAAGCACTGGCAGGTCTGCCGGAGTTTTAGCAACATTTTTCTCCTGAATATCGTATTTAATGATGTTAAGGAATCCAAGATACGCATTAGGTGTGAACATAAATGAGCACTTCTCATCTGAATCATATGCATCAACTATTGCCTCATCTCTTGAAATCCACGCATTAGCACTCTTAGGACTTTCAATCCTTGCATTGTATGTTCCAAACATAAGCTTAGACAATGCTTTACTTCTGTATCGGTCACCCTTAGTTCTAAGCACAGCTTTGGCTGCCAGTATTCCAGCCTCAACAACCGCCATAGACTGATTGCCAGTTCCTAGAATAACTGCCGCATCAACATCACTGCCATACTTCATAAGATATCTTCTAAGCATGTATGAACCCATGCTGTGACCCATAATAATATATGGAAGCTCTGGAAACTTCTTCTTCATGATTCTTGTAAGCCTGTGCATATCAAGTATAAGATACATAGATGATTCATCTGGTGAAACTGAATCGTCAAAATATCCCCAGTCATCCTTGGATGCAACTGAATCGCCATGTCCAAGATGGTCATTGCCGGCAACTACATACCCACGGTTTGCAAAATACATCGCCATCTCATTAAATCTTTCAATATGGTCAATCATGCCATGTGCAATCTGGATAACACCAACCGGCTTATCATACTTATCACTATCCGGCATCCAGACTACCGCATGAATATCACATCTTCCACTTGATGACTCATAAGTTTCCTGTCTAATCTCTACCATTCGCATCACCTCTATGATTAATTCTACCTTTGTAAATATCAGTTGGGTAAAAGTTTTATCCCGCCTGATACTTACGAATATCTACTTCATCCCGACAGCCCACATATAGCAGAATGCCTGTGTTCTCGCCGCAAAATACTTGTCCTTTAAAAGCTCCTTCACCTGCTGCCTTGTATACCACGCAGCCTCTATCTCCTCAACCGTTGACGTACTTGGCTTAAATGTTCCACCAGCCTTACCGATAATAACCGCATTAGTCTCATTAGAAAAGCCGATTGCACTATAACTGTCATAGAGCTTATCATTAACAGATAACAATGTAAGCCCAGTCTCTTCTCTTAATTCCCTTGCCGCAGCAACCTCCGGTGTCTCGCCGGGGTCAATAAGCCCTGCCGGGAAATTGTATACATAATCATCAACCGACATGCGGAATTCCTTGTTGAGAAGTATTCTGTCTCCTGCCTCGTCAGTGGCAACTATAACCACGCCATCCGTATGAGGATTGTGGAGCTGCTCCTCTGTGGCAATATTCTTGTCACGGCTTATTATCTCATAAACCTTCTTTTTGTTGTCCTCTGTTGTATACATGAGATTGTACCTGTCAATAAACGCACCCTCATGCACCTTTTCTACGCCATTAAACTTCATCACAATTACCTGTCTTCCAATTAATTATATCAACACAACCGGCATCCTGCGGTATATTTATTAACAAAATGCAACTTATCTGTGCATTTTGAATGAATCAGTATCGACATGAGAAAGATTCTCTCTTACGCCTCTCTCATCAGCCTCTGCGATAAGCATATCTCTGTCCTTCTTAAATGCCATCTCAGTCTTATGCTGGCTTGGACCGCCTACACAGCCGCCCTCGCACATCATGCCTTCTATAAAGTCTACAGGAAGCTTGCCTGCCTTCATAAGAAGAAGTGCCTTCTTACATTCATCTGCGCCTGAACATTTCTCAACCTTGATATCAGCAGTATCAAATCCAACTTCCTCCATAGACTTGAGAACAGCCGCTGTAACACCACCACCGTTACCAAATCTCTTGCCATATATACTTGCCTGCTGTGTATCATTCTCTTCTGCCTCAAATACAACCTTCTTGGCTCTCATAAGTGAACGGAACTCACCGATTGTAAGTGCATAATCTGCATTGCCCTGTATTGATTTATCCCTGACTTCATCCTTCTTTGCTATACAAGGTCCTACAAATACTGTGACTGCATCTGGGTCTTTTGCCTTAACCATACGCGATACTGCGCACATTGGTGAAACTGTTGTTGAAATGTTATCTATAAGCTCTGGGTAATGCTTCTTAATCATATTAACAAATGCAGGACAGCATGATGTGGTCTTCTTCTTGCCAGCCTCATGTGCCGCAATCCATTCATCTGCCTCACTTGCCGCTGTTAAGTCACCACCAAGACCGACTTCTATCATATCTGAGAAGCCGAGCTTCTTACAGGCTGTTCTTATACTTGACATAGTAATGTCCGCACCGAACTGACCTTCCATAGCTGGAGCAAACATGGCAACAACATTTTTACCTTCACGGATTGCATTGATAACTGAAACAATATCAGTCTTAGAGCCGATAGCTCCAAATGGGCATCTGTGGATACATTTACCACATCTGATACATTTATTATCATCAATTACACAGATTCCGTCTTCATCCATAGTGATAGCACCAACCGGACAGGCTTTCTTGCATGGTCTGATAAGGTCGGCAATCGCATTGTATGGACAGGCCTTTGCACACATTCCACACTCTTTACATTTGTCAGGCTCTATGTAAGCTCTGTCTCTTCCCATAGTGATGGCTCCGAACTTACAGGCCTGCTGACAGGCTCTTGCCATACATTTTCTACAGTTATCAGTAACGATATAATGTGAAAGCGCACAGTCGGCACAGGCTGAACCGATTACCTGTATTACATTGTCAGACTCTTCCTGACCATTATCGTTAGGTGCTAACCCTTCGGCAAGTCGGATTCTCTGTCTTATTATCTCTCTTTCTTTATATACACAGCAACGGAACTTAGGTCTAAGACCCGGTATCATTCTGAAAGGAAGTTCTTCCTTTTCTTCCTCAAGAGTTCCGGCATACGCAAGCTTCGCTACCTCGTAATTAACCTCATGTTTGATTTTAACAATTGTTGCATCATTCGTTAACATAATTTCATCCTCCATTGTATCTCATACACTAAATCTGATGCTTTCAGTGTTTTCTATTCTTGTTACAATTGTTATAATTTTATCATATTCCAATTTTAGATACAACACAAACTTCCCACACCAATACATATGCTTAATACTGGTTACTATTTTCGGTTTAAACCCAACTTTAAGTCAGGTCTTTTTAATACAAATCTCATTGCCATCACATAATTTATCCTCTATAATAAATTGTGTTTTTATAATTAAAATAAATACAGGAGGGTTTTTATAATGAGCAACACACATGATATACCTTACAAGATTTATCTTGAAGAAAACGAGCTTCCTAAAGCATGGTACAATGTCCGCGCTGATATGAAGAATAAGCCAGCACCATTGCTTAACCCAGCTACTTTAAAGCCTATGACAGCAGACGACTTAAGTGCCGTATTCTGTGATGAGCTTATCGCACAGGAGCTTGATGACACTAATCCATATATCGATATTCCAGCAGAAATCCTTGATTTCTACAAGATGTACCGTCCATCACCACTTGTAAGAGCTTACTGCCTTGAGAAAAAGCTTGGCACACCAGCTAAAATCTACTACAAGTTCGAGGGTAACAACACATCCGGAAGCCACAAGCTCAACTCAGCAATTGCACAGGCTTACTATGCCAAGAAGCAGGGACTTAAAGGTGTAACAACAGAGACAGGTGCTGGTCAGTGGGGTACAGCCCTCTCTATGGCATGTTCTTACTTTGGTCTTGATTGTCAGGTATACATGGTTAAGGTATCTTATGAGCAGAAGCCTTTCAGACGTGAAGTTATGCGTACATATGGCGCAACTGTAACACCTTCACCTAGCACAACAACTGAAGTCGGCAAGAAGATTCTTGCTGAGCACCCAGGCACAACAGGAAGTCTTGGCTGTGCAATTTCAGAGGCTGTTGAAGCTGAATCTAAGCAGGAAGGCTACAGATACGTATTAGGAAGCGTACTTAATCAGGTACTTCTTCACCAGACAGTTATCGGTCTTGAAACTAAGACTGCCCTTGATAAATATAACATCACTCCTGATATTATCATAGGATGCGCCGGCGGCGGTTCTAACCTCGGTGGACTTATCTCTCCATTTGCTGGAGAGATGTTAAGAGGCGAGAAAGATTATCAGATAATCGCAGTTGAGCCTGCATCATGCCCTAGCCTTACAAGAGGTGTATTCGCATACGACTTCTGCGATACTGGTAAGGTATGCCCTCTTGCCAAAATGTATACATTAGGAAGCGGATTTATCCCATCTCCTAACCACGCTGGTGGATTACGTTATCACGGCATGAGCCCAGTTGTTTCACAGCTCTACCACGACGGAATTATCGAGGCAAGAAGCGTTGAGCAGACTTCTGTATTTGAAGCTGCTGAACAGTTTGCAAGAGTTGAGGGAATCCTTCCAGCTCCTGAGAGCAGCCACGCAATCCGCGTTGCAATCGATGAAGCCATGAAGTGCAAGGAAACAGGCAAAGAGAAGACTATTGTATTCGGTCTTACAGGAACAGGTTACTTTGATATGGTTGCATATGAGAAGTTCAACAATGGTGAGATGAGCGATTACATCCCATCTGACGAGGACTTAAAGCCAGGATTTGAAGGAATTCCAAAATTCCCAGGTAATGAATTCTAGTTTTGGATTTATGGCTAAAAACAACTATCAAAAATCCAAAAAAGCCAGTTGGTCACTTCGCTAAACCTGACTATTGGCTGATATAAATAAAAGTTGCGTAGAAATCCATTTTCACAAAGAATCATGGATTTTTCCGCAACTTTTATTCATTTTCAGCTAAATCAATATTTTTTTATTCAAAATCAGGACATATTGGATTTATTTCACACATTCAGCTTATTTCAGCCAAATTTTAGTTTATCTACCCCAGCGCCACATCCAGCACCATCATAAGCGCGAATCCTGCGGCTGCTGCCACAGTTCCTATATTGCTGTGATTTCCTGCCTGCGATTCAGGAATAAGCTCCTCTATGACAACGTACATCATGGCTCCTGCCGCAAATGACAACAGATACGGAAGCACCACTGATATCTGCGCTGCAAGCACTATTGTGATGGCACCGCCTATAGGCTCAACTGCGCCGGATAACACTCCACATATGAACGCTTTGCCTTTATTCATGCCCTCTCCACGCAGAGGCATGGAAATGATTGCTCCCTCCGGGAAATTCTGGATAGCTATACCTATAGCAAGTGCCATGGCTCCTGCCGCCGTAACACCTGAGCCAGCCGCCGCTGCTGCATAAGCAACACCTACCGCCATTCCCTCCGGGATATTATGTAATGTGACCGCAAATAACATCATTGTCGTTTTGGAAAGCGTTGTCTTAGGGCCTTCCGGCTTATCACTTTCAAGATGGAGATGCGGAATCACCGTATCAAGTAACAGAAGAAATGCTATTCCAAACAGGAATCCAACAACCGCCGGAACCCAGCTTATTATGCCAGCCTCATTTGCCATATCAATAGACGGAATGAGAAGCGACCACACAGATGCTGCAATCATAACGCCTGCTGCAAACCCTATAAGGGCCTTCTCAAGCAGCGCATTAATCTTATTCTTCATAAGAAAAACCATTGCTGCCCCAAGAGACGTTCCCGCAAACGGAATACCCAGAACTATCAGTTCACTCATACTATCCTCCTTGTACTATAACTGTCGCTTATATAATTATCATATTCAGATTTTCATACATTTGTGCAAAATGTTATTGACTATTCTATCTCATGCGAGTAAACTCATTTCGTCAAACAGCGGTATACCGGAAATGTATATCCGCATATAAATTAACGGAGGCACACATGAATAACAAACTTACAATACGCGGTGAATTCGCACTCATATTTGCTGTAATAATCAACAGCCTTGGCGTTATACTTATGCTCTATTCAGGCTCAGGAATATCTGCCATATCCAGCGTACCATACGCATTTAACAGAGTAATGCCATACCTTACATTAGGAACATGGACTTATATATTTCAGGGACTGCTCGTATGCAGCCTTATGATTCTAAGAAAGAGATTTGTTGTGCCATACCTTTTCAGCTTCGTTGTCGGCTTTGTGTTCGGACAATGTCTTGATCTGCATGAAATGTGGATATACGCTCTTCCTCACAGCATACCATGCAGGATTTTATATTTTGTATTAAGCTACCTTCTTATAAGCTTCGGTATCGCACTCTCTAACCGCTGCCAGCTCCCTATTATACCTACAGACCTCTTCCCAAGAGAGCTTGCTGATATAACAGGAATAGATTACGCCAGAATCAAGATTTCATTTGACGTAATCTGCCTCGCTGTTACTGCATGCCTTACAGGAATTTTCCTTCACCGTATCGAAGGTCTTGGTATCGGCACTATTGTCGCTGCTTTCACAATGGGTAAAGCTGTCGCGTTTATGGGTAATCTGCTCGACAGCCACTGCCAGTTCGTATCATGCATGACACCAAAAGAGCAGTCTGTCAAATAAATTACATAAACTATTGTCCCATCTGAAGACGTAACATATTAGAATATATACCATCTTCTTTAATAAGTTGTGCAGGATTACCTTCCTGTGCAACTTTTCCTTTATCTATAACAACTATCTTATCTGCGCCAGATACCGTACGCATACGATGTGCTATGATAATAACAGTCTTATCCTTGATAAGCTTAGAAATCGCCTGCTGGATAAGAGTCTCATTCTCCGCATCAAGTGATGCTGTCGCCTCATCAAGAAGTATGATTGGAGAATCCTTAAGCAACGCTCTTGCTATAGAAATTCTCTGACGTTCACCACCTGAAAGAGCCGAACCATTCTCGCCAATCATTGTATTGTAGCCATCTGGAAGCTTTCTTACAAATTCATCACACTGCGCTTCTTTCGCCGCCTGGATTACTTCCTCATCTGTTGCGCCTTTCCTTCCGATTCGGATATTCTCCATAATCGTATTATTAAACAGTGTTACATCCTGAAATACAATAGAATAAGCTGATAATAATTTCTCCGGGTCAACTATAGAAATGTCCTTACCGCCGAGTGTTATCTTACCGCCATCAGCATCAAAGAATCTCGCCGCAAGCTTTGAAACTGTTGATTTACCACCGCCTGATGGACCGATAAGAGCTGTTACCTCACCCTGTTTTGCTGTAAATGATACATCTGAAAGTACTGTCTCTCCTGCCTCATACGCAAACTTAACATGTGAAAATTCAATATCGTAGCTGTTGACATTAAGGTCATCTGTACCACTCTGCACCGGATAATCTGTTATCGCATTCATTCTCTCAATATTGGCATCCTGCGCGATTACTGCGGCAAGATTCATAAGAGTTCCCTGCATTGGCTCATATATTCTTGATGCAACAAGAATGTACATAAAGAACACTGCAACGCTCAGCTTTCCCTGTGATAAGAGATAAGCTCCTACAAGTGCTGTTGTTCCGATACCAAATTTAAGAATGCATGAAGCTGTTATAACATATACTGCTGTTCCAAGCTCTGCCCTGAAACTCTCCTTTTCAAGGTCTCTCATCTTATCCTTCAAGCCCTCTATGTATTTGCCTTCAGCATTGTATGACTTCAAATCCTTGGCTGTCTCAAGATACTCTGTAAGACCATCCTCCTGTACAAGCACACATTTTCTCTTTCTCCTTGATATACCACGTTGTACATTGCCAGAGCATACAATTATAAGCAATGCGACCGGAAGCACCCACATAGATGCAATTGCCATTCTCCAGTCAAAGAAGAAAAGGCTTATGGCAATTATAATTGTTGATATTATTGAGCTGAAAAACTGTGGCATAACGTGCGAGAAGTTGTGTTCAAGAACTGTACAGTCACCAAGAATTGTAGCTGTAAGGTCTGATAAATCCTTTTTACCAAAGAAAGCAAGTGGAAGCTCTCTTAACTTCTCAGCAAGGTTAATTCTTCTGTGTTCACTCTCAATATATGTTGCAAAGAAAGATGAATTGTACTGCATGTAAAATATAACGAAAAATGCAATAAGTATCACCACGCTTGACACGATATATTTTGCAATATTATCTTTAGGCACACTGCCATCAATCATATTGAGTGTCAGGTAATAAAGCACGGCAACAGGAGCCATCAGAAGAAGATTCTGAATTGTTGTTATTGCTGTACATTTAACAAAATCTGCTGCACCCTTTCTGGTCAGTGCATATCTTTTCATAAGCTTTTCTATCATAATGCTCCACCAACCTTCCATGTAATTGATTTCTGGTACTCGTTCCACATATGTCTGTAGCCGGTATCTTCACTGCCGCTGTTAAGAAGCTCATCATGTGTACCACTTTCTATAACTTTACCTTCTGAGAGCACATAAATCTTATCTGCATCTCTCACAGTTGAAAGTCTATGGGCAATCATTATAACTGTCTTATTCTTACCTATCTCATCAAATGCTTTCTGCACCAGTGCTTCATTTTCTGGATCAGCAAATGCTGTCGCCTCATCAAGAATTACGATTGGCGAATCCTTTAAAATAGCTCTGGCAATAGCTATACGCTGTGTCTCACCACCTGACAGATATATTCCCTTAGTTCCAAGCATTGTATCTATGCCATCTGGAAGCTTTGCAATAATATCATCACACTGTGCAAGATGGAGGGCCTCCATCATATCCGCCTCTGTTGCATCTGATTTAGCCATTTTAAGATTTTCTCTTATAGTAGCTTTGAGAAGCTTGTTATTCTGGAACACATAAGATATCATCTGGTTTAATTCATCTTTAGGAATATCTTTGATGTTAGTTCCACCTATCTTAATGCTTCCCTTAGTCACATCAAAAAATCTTGCTATAAGGGCTGCTGTTGTACTCTTACCGCCGCCAGATGGTCCCACAAATGCTACATGTGCGCCATTTGGTATTGTAATTGACATGTCAGATACCGCCATCTTGTCGGCACCATCATACTGATATGAAACATTTTCTAATTCAATATCATAGTTATCTATTATCTTATTATTGTCCGATTCTTTCAATGGCTCCAACGCAAGCAGTGCATCAACACGGTTGAGAGAATCCTCAACGAGCATGTTATTCTCGCTCATGAATATTATCTTCTGGAATGTTGTAGTAACCAGTGGTGTGAATATTACATAGAAAAGGAAGTTAACAATAAACTTCTCGTCAATCACACCATTTCTTGTGACAAATAAAGCTACACACGTAAGGAATGCAAATGTTGAATTGATTGCCACCTCAAATCCAACCATCGGGCCTCTCGCCTGCTTTGTGTATGATATACAGAACTTACCATAAGAGCTGATTGCATCCCTGAATCTCTTGAACGTGAAAACTGACTGTCCAAATGTCTTGACAACCGGCATTCCTCTTACATACTCAACAGCCTCGTTGTTCATATCTTCAAGAGAATCCTGATAGCGCTTCATATCGGCTGCCATCTTCTTTCCCATCATTCCCATCATGCTTACCAGCGCAATTCCAATAGGAATAAGGCTTACAAGTCCTAATTTCCAGTCAAATATGAATAAAATGACAATAATTGCAACTGGTGTAACCATTGCGTTCGCTGTATCTGGAAGCTGGTGTGCCAAATATGTCTCAGTAGCTGCCGCCGACTCAAGAATTATTTTCTTCATCTTACCGCTTCCCATCTGCTCGATTGAGCCAACAGGAAGTCTCTTTACATGGTCGATTGCCTTGAATTTGATGTTAGTGGCAATTCTGAATGCCGCTCTGTGCGAGCAAAGCAGTGCAGTAAAATATAAAACCATGCTTATAAGTGCCATAATAACTGCCATCCAGCCATTATGCACAATTGCTTCTGCCTTTGAAAAATCAGGCATAACCTCAATTACTTCTTTAATTATCTTCCACAGATAAACAAATGGAAACAGTGCAAATACCGCACTTGCTGCTGACAGAATAAGCGATACATATGTATATGCCTTGTATTGTCCTGCATATTCCATCAGCCTTGAAAAAGCAGATTGTTTCTTCTCTTTCACTTTCTTACTCTCCCTTCTTATACCCTGCCGGGCACTTTGTATATAATAATGAAGCCAGAATGTGTTATCAGATATTATCATAATTCAAGCCCGAAAAGATTCGACCAGCCTGATGTATAGAACTGTCTTAGCTGCTCAAGATACCCTACTGCATCTTTAATCTTATCTCTATGTATCACCAGTTCAAAAAATCCACCAAACATGGCACTTACAAGGACATGTATAAGCATCGGGTCTATAGGATTAATCTTTTTTCCATCTGCCTCCATGACTTTGATAAAATCATATGTTGCCTTTGTCTCGACCTCACACATCTCATGAACCATATTCTCATACTTAGTTCCTGCGGATGCTGTAAGAAGCATAAGGAATTCATCTTCGTATTCATACATATACTCAAGCATATCCTGTAAGCAGTCATGCGAAACCTTCCCCATAAGGCTCTGCTGCTTCGCTGAATCATATTCCTTGAATTCATCCTGTGTACTGACATACATATTCATGATATGCTGGTATTTGTCATCAACAAGTGCCTTGAAAAGCTCTTCCTTGCTGTTATAATATCCATAAAATGCGCCTGTGGTAACGCCAGCATCTTTTACAATATTGCGCAGCGATGCTCCCTGAAATCCTTTTTCAAGAAATTCTTTCTTCGCAACTTCATTTATTCTGTTTAATGTGTTCTGTTCATTGCTCATATCTATACCCTGATTAATAAGTTTATATGTTAATATAACAGTGTTATATAACACTGTTATATTAACCATACAGTATACCTAAAGTCAATATAGTAATGCGCTATTGAGAATTTATCATCATTTTGAAGTTTTTTGAAAAATTTTTCAAATTAATTGCAACATTTTACCAATTTAATCTGTATATATAGTGAAAGGCAATAAGAACAACCGTAATCATAACAGTTATGATGATACTAAAATGTATGCGCTATGGAGGAATATATAATATGAGGGTTGCAAAATTGATATTATTGAGTGCATCATTATTTATATGCACAGGAATCGGACTGATGGGTTATCACAAAACATTTGTGTCAGGATATGAGAATGATATTATAGAATATGATTTCACAGAACAGTCTAATCAGATTTTAGATAATTATATTGCCACATGGAATACCGAATTAAGATAAGGAGATTATATATGGAAGCTTGTTTTGAATATTTTAATTATAATCTGGACATGTTAAGCCGTTTTAAAAAATGGCTTGAATATACTTTTAACCGATGCAGAATCATGTCAGCCAAATACAGGATGTCTAATGCATTAGCACTGCAAAATACTATCCCCAATGACTACCCTCCTGACATTCTGGAGGCTGACAACATTCTTGCAGAGAGGCTCATTGACTCATATGGAACATCCATTTTAAGGCTTGCCTATTCGTACGTACATAATATGAGTGATTCTGAGGAAATTTTACAGGACACTCTTATGAAATATATACAGACCAGACCTGACATCACAGGTGGCAGCCAGCATGAGAAGGCATGGCTTTTGCGCGTAACCGCCAACATAGCCAAGAACAGGATTGATTACAATAACGTCCGCATGACTGATGAGCTGGATGATAACCTGATTCAGGAAGAAAAGACTGACCTCGCATATGTATGGGAGGCTGTAAAAGACCTTCCAACACAGTACCGCGAAGTAATCCACATGTTTTACTACGAAGGGTACTCAACTAAAGAGATAGCAAAGATTCTGACACGCAAAGAAAGCAGTATACGTTCTGACCTTCACAGAGGACGTAATATACTCAAGACTGTATTAAAGGAGGCGTATGACTTTGAGTAAGAAATATAATATGATTATGGAAGAAATTAATGTAACACCTGATATGCGGTTAAGAATTCTTGAAAATATCGCTAATCAGGCAAAAAAGCAGCAGACATATAGAACAGATTTAACAGGGAAAATAATACATCTTGACAGTGATGGACTTTCTGACAGACATTTCAGATTAAGCCGCTCTACTGTTAATATTATTGCTGCCGCGGCATGCGCTGTTCTTTGCATACTTGGCATATATGGAATATATTCACACAACATTTCCAATGCTCCAAAGCCATCAACACCATCACAGAATGTCGCTGTCCTGCCTGACGAGAAAAATACAGAATCTGACAACAAAAACTTATCTAATGAAAACCAGACTGATACAGCGTCAAACAGCAGTGTTACCCCTGATGGCAATCAGCCAGATGATGGCAATGCTGAAACACCTACTGGCTATCCATCTGGTGAAAATATATATGATAATCCTTCAGATACTAATGGAGCTGTTCCCGGTGAGAATACAGATAACACTATCACAGCTTCAGAAAATACTGAACCTTCAACTGATGGAGAATTAACTATGATTGCAAGTCCATTCATAGACTGCAACTCAATAGATGAAGCTGCTGCAATTACAGGATTTGGAATGACAGTTCCTGATTCTGTAAAAGGAAACAACATCGACAGCATAAGCACCATAAGCAGAGAAATCATTCAGGTTATATATGGAGCCGACTATGATAATTCTACATATATCAGAAAAGCTGAGGAAAGCGATGATATAAGCGGCGACTATAATACCTACCGTCAGAAAAAACAGATAACGGTTAATGGAGCTTCTGTAACTTTAAAGGGCAATAATGGCAAAATCAATGTTGCAACATGGAGCAGCAATGGCTATTCATACTCTATCACATGTAACAAGGGATTCGATGAATCTTATGTTACTGACTTGATATCAATGATTGAGTAGTTCCCATTAGGAAAAACTGCCAGTGCATTAATCTGCACTGGCAGTTTTTCCGTAGATTATTTACACTGACAGTTATACTATATTATGTAACAATCTGATTAAAGCATAGCTCCAAAATCTGTAACTATAACCTGTCCTGTTATCGCTCTTGATTCGTCACTTGCAAAGAAGAGAATGACATTAGCCACATCCTCTGCTGTACATGACTGTGCTTTGATATCGCTGTGTGTCATCATTGCACCAATCATATCCGGGTCAAGTGCGGTCGGGTCAGTTCCCATTGTCATAGGTGTGATAATATTGCCTGGACATATTACATTACATCTGATTCCGTCTTTCTGGAATCTTAAAGCTGTATGCTTAGTAAGTCCGATAACTGCTGCTTTAGATGCAACATATGCTGCACCACCGCATCCCTTCTCGCCTGCAACAGAAGCAACATTTACAATTGCTGCTCCGCTCTTCATTCTCTTAGAAGCCTCGCGCATACATCTCATTGTGCCCTTCTCGTTAGTCTCAACGATTCTGTCCATGTCATCATCAAGAAATCTGTCGATTGGCTTAAGTCCCTGCTCAAGAATACCAGCATTGTTGACAAGTATATCAATTCTTCCATACTTCCCGATAACCTTTTCCATAAGATTAGCTGGGTCTTCCGGCTTAGAAATGTCTGTGGCTACCGCATATACTTCGCCACCGGCTGCCTTAATCTCATCTGCCACCTCATTAAGTGCTGCCTCTCTTCTTGCAGTTATAACAACTGTAGCTCCCTCTGCCGCAAATAACTTGGCTGTAGCTGCACCAACTCCTGAATTACCCCCTGTGATAACAGCAATCTTTCCTTTTAAACGATCCATAATATGTGACCCCCTTAGTAAAATTTGGATATATGATATCAGGTGTACAATTTTGCATAAACCTGAAACCCATAACAATATTATATATGTATACATCATAGTTGTAAATCATCAAAAAAGCTGGATGTCAGATTCGATTACCTGACACCCAGCCCTATAGGGGAGATACTTTGCCGGCCATATGCGGCATAACTTATAAACAATATTAGTTCAATTGCTATTCAAATCCTCATCTATAAACTCTCTGTGAGAATCTTCACAACATCTTCTCTTGTGAATTCCTTATAACCACCTGTCAATATAATTGTTGCATCGGCAATGCCCTCAATCATATCTTTATCAGCACCAAGGTCAGTGATGTTCATAACAAGTCCGAGTTCTTTCATCCAGCTCTCCATTGCAGCCAGACCTTCAAGTGCCACTTCCTCATCTGACTTGCCTGTTGTATCGACATCCCACACATTTGTTGCAAAACGGACAAATTTAGGAAGTCCATATGTATAAATGTATCTATAATAAGGCAAAGAAACTGCCGCAAGTGTCATTCCGTGAGTTGCGTTAGTATACGCACCTACAGCCTGTCCTATCATGTGAACCATCCAGTCCTCAGGCTTTCCCTTGGCAACAAGTGTGTTAAGTGCCCATGTTGCTGTCCACATTATATTACTTCTCGCCTCATAATCTTTCTCGTTCTTATTGGCAATTCTACTTGAATGAATAAGTGAGCGCATAAGACCTTCACTTATATAATCGCTTGTATTGTCATCATCGCCTGAGAAATACTGCTCACATATATGGTTAAATATATCATATATACCCGAAACCATCTGATAATGTGGAAGCGTCATTGTATATTCAGGATTGAGAATTGAAAATCTTGGCATTACACTCTCATCTGCAAATACATGTCCAACCTTCATCTTGGCATCATGATTAGTTATAACTGAACCTGCATTCATCTCTGAACCAGTTCCTACCATTGTAAGCACGCATCCAAGTGGTACTATCTCGCAATCTGGTTCCTCAAATTTTACATAATATTTATCCCATGGGTCTTCGTCACAATGAATTGACACAGAAAGAGCCTTAGTATAATCACAGACTGAACCACCACCTACTGCGAGAAGGAAATCTGCATTATGCTTTCTTGCAATCTGGATTCCCTCATAGAGCTTGTCCAATGTAGGATTAGGCATAACGCCTGCTATCTCTGCCACATTTTTACCATTCTTGTTTAATATATCAATTACACTGTCGTATATTCCATTCTTCTTAATTGAACCGCCGCCATATATAAGCACAACATTGCTGCCATATTTAGGAATCTCACTATTAAGATTGTCTAATGAATCTTTGCCAAAGTATAACTTTGTTGGGTTGCAATAACTAAAATTTCCTAACATATAACCTCTTTTCCATATATGCACATGTCATATATACTTGTTTATATGAATATGATAAAACATAAACCTAGCTTTAGGTCAAGGGGTTTTTTGTGAACTTTTAAATTCTTGAATAAAACTATTGTAATTATCCTAAAAAATCCCCACACCATCACTGGTGTGGGGATTAACATACTAATTATTATCTGATTATCTGTCTCTAAGCTTAAACTTAGCAACCATATCACTAAGTGTGACAGCCTGTGCTGTAAGCTCTTCAGATGTAGCTGATGTCTCCTCAGATGTAGCTGAGTTAGCCTGTACAACTTCTGCGATACGTGCGATAGCAACGTCTGCCTGCTCCATACCAGAAGCTTGTCCCATAGATACATCACTCATCTTCTTAGCGTTCTCTGCGATAGCCTGTACACCATCTACAACCTCTTTAAGTGACTCAGATGCCTCAGCGGCAATTCTGTTACCTTCGCCAACTTCATGGATAGAAGCTTCGATTAATGTTCTAGAATCTACAGCAGACTTAGCACTCTGCTCTGCAAGTGTACGAATCTGGTCAGCAACAACTGCGAATCCTCTACCTGCATCACCTGCTCTGGCTGCCTCGATTGAAGCATTAAGAGAAAGTAAGTTAGTCTGGCTTGCGATATTCTCGATTTCAGAAATGATGTTACCAATCTTCTCTGATGCCTCGCTGATACGAGCCATAGCTCCCATAAGAGCTTCCATATCCTCACGGCTGCTCTCTGCTGTGTTAGCATATCTCTGAGCTTCCTTATATGAAGCCTGAAGTGATTCTGCTGTTGACTGGATACCTTCGTTAAGGTCATTGATTGTTGCCTGCATCTCTTCAACTGTTGCAGCCTGGTCTGTTGCACCCTCTGCAAGAGCCTGTGCAGCATCTGAAAGGTTAGAAGAACCTTCTGCTACCTGCTTAGAAGCATCTTCAACACCCTTTAATGTTGAATCCATCTGACGGTTCATCTCTCTAAGACCGATGAGCAATTCATTAAATGCACCTGTGTACTGATCCTCATATTCTGTACCGATAGCAAAGTTACCATTAGCCATCTCATTAAGTAATCTTCCAGTATCGCTGATGATAAAATGAAGTCTTCCTGCCATGTTGTGGGCACTGTCAATCATCTTTGAAATCTCATCCTCTGTCTCCATAACTGGGAATGGTGAGTCAAGATCACCCTCTGCAAATGTAACAAGTCTGTCGCACATCTCTTCAAGTGGCTCATCAATACTCTTTGAAATAGCCTTGGCTAACCTGCGTGATACCATGATAGTTGCAACTACAACTGCAACAGCTAATACAAGGATAACTACAAGAAGCACCTCTAACTTAGTCTCCTCTGCATTACCCTTAGTTACATTAATCTCCATAACATTATCTAATGCATTACTAAGTGTTGTAAACTTAGGAGCAAGATCACTAAACATCATCTTCTGTGCCTGAATTGACTTGTCGTTATCTGTTGTATCACCGATTAGAATAATCTTCTGTGTTGTATCATAGAATTCCTTCCATGCTACATCAATCTGCTCTATAGCAGCCTTGCCCTCTTTAGTAATCATTATAGGTCTTACCTTTTCAAGGTCTGCTTCAAACTGTTTTACAGCTTCCTGATACTGGTCTTTCATTGAAGATATCAAATCGTTAGAATTATATCCAACAATACCTCTTGTTGCAGAACGAACCTCAGAAGCATCTTCTTTAATAGCTGCAATATCTCCCTGTGGATATGCATAATTATTGAGTACCCTTCTGTAATCTGTTGACATATACAACAGAAGTACACCAATAACAACCGCAACTATGCTGAAAGCGATAATTATTATCTTAAATACATAGCTCAATCGTTGCTTGATACTCATTGTGTTAAGTTTTTTCAACATTCTTTTATCTACCTCTTTCCGTTATGTGAATAATAAAAATAGTACTATTTAACTAATCACGATTACATATATAATTATAATATACCATATTTTGACAAATACTACAATATATTATGATGTTGGGGTCAAAAAACCTCTTGCAAGCAAGCTTGCATCGGCTTTCTGACCTTTTGACCCTGGTATCATATATTATTCAATATATGCAACTTCGCCTATACACTGCTTTTCCTTAACTGGTTCACTGTTATCCGCATAGCCAAGTGCCGCAAGCCCGTATATTACATGGTCTGCCGGTATACCGAGTTCATCAAGAACTTTCCTTATAGCAGGTTCATCACATATTCCTGATAACTGGTTAATCCATACTGAACCAACCCCATATGAGTTAGCTGCGAGAAATATATTCTCCAATGCACATGCATTATCATCTCTTCCCCATGGGCTGTCCTTTAGATTAGATGGAATTATGATAGCTGTCGGCTCATACATATCATAACCCTCGCGATTAGTTGCCTTCTCAACAGCCTCTGCAAGCTTTGTAATCATCTCCCTGTTAGTCACAACTGTAAACTTCCATGACTGTTTTCCCATTCCACTAGGAGCGTGAAGCGCAGCATCTACTATATCTGCCATCACTTCTTTAGGAATAGGCTGTGCTGTAAATTTACGGATACTTCGTCTTGTCACAATATTGTTGATTACCTCGTTCATAACGTCCTCCTTGTGTTTTTGATATATCTTATAACTCTGGTTAATATTATAACAAATATGTGACTTCTATTAAAGTAATATTCCAAACTTTTATCATCATTCTCCAGTTGAATAATAAATAAGACGGCTCCCCTATACGGAGAGCCGCCCTGAACAATATTAAAAAGTGAGGATAGAAAATGTCCTTTTATTTATCTTTTCTCATAGCATTCTTCTTAGCTGCCTCTGCTCCAAAGAAGAGCATAGCTGCTCCTGCCATGACGAATAAGAATATCATAAAGTTATTAGCATCTGCTGTCTTAGGTGCTGTAAGTGTCTTACCTGCACTTCCATCTGCTGCTTTCTTTGCATATACAACAGCAAATGGGCTTAATTCTGTTACACTAACACTTAAACCATTGTCTCCAACAACTGGATCCATTATATCCAAAACACCAGAATGGAGTAAATGAAGTACTGAGTATGTATACGCATCTGCATTAGTTCCATCTGGATAAGCAAATGTTAATGTAAGAGTTCCTTCAAATGTTAAAGGATTGCCATTCTTATCTGTAAGTGTAATGTCATAGTATTCTACGCCAGCACCTGATGCAATATTAATGCCCTGCTTAGCTGCAGCTTCAATAATTGACTTTGCTGTCTCTGAATCTGCTGTTGCAGGAACTGGTGTAACTACAACATTATTAAGAGATACAACTTCACCAGCAGCATTTTTAACAACTGCATCTGCTGCTATTGTAGCCTTGGCAACCTCGCTGTTAGCAACATCTATTGTAACCTGCTCACCCTTGTATGGGTTGCTGTCATCACCTGATTCTCCATTATCATAGAATGAATCATCTGAATCGTCTGAATCATAACCATCTGAATTATCTGGCTTAACAGTTGGGTTAGGATTGATAACTGCTGAACTTCTGCCTGCAAGCCTTGCACCTACACCGGCTGGAGCCTTGTCTGTTAATACAAGAAGTCCATTCATGTTGATTGTTCCATTTGCATTTCTTGTAGGCTTGATATTAGTATCAAGTGATACAAACCAGTCATCTGAAACAACATTTTTAGCGCTATTCATAGACTGCTTAGTAGCTATATCCCAATAGTAATTGTTAACGCCATATACTTTGTCTTTATCCTGTGTTCCTTTAAGCTTGAACTGCTCATCTACTGATGTGTCCTTACGATAAGATAAAACACCCTTAGCAAAGAAATCAGTGTTAGCTGCTTCATTAGTATAGAAAGCTACGTTGTAACTCTCATTATTAAATGTTGTCGAATTAGATACCTGTATATCTGGACAACTGTTAGAGTCAATACCCTTTGACTTATTATTATATGAAACTGAATTAATAAGCTTGTGATAACCAGATATACTGCTTCCACCCATCTTAAATCCGTTACCGTTACCGGCATTAGTTCCATCTTCAAGGTATCCATTGCCATATGCTACACAGTTCTGGATTGTTACAGAACCAATTGAACCTGTCTCAACCTTGGCAAATAAATCCCATCCATCATCAGCATTGTTATAAGCAATACATCCATCAAACACATTGCCATCGCCGACTGTTAACTTAGCTGCGAATCCATCTGCATCCTCATAACCCTTATCTGCATTACCATATGATGTACAGTTAAGAATTGTGTTGTATGATGGCCAGTCTGACTTAGTATCAGATGAAAGCAGACGGCTTATCTGAAGTCCTGTATTACCATTGTGATATGTATTAATCTGGTCTAATACATTATGGCTTCCTGATACCTGGACACCCTTCTGGGCATCTGCTGAATGAGTTACATCAAATCCCTTGAAGTCCCAGTAATCACCACCAAGTATCATACCTGCGCATTTACCACCAAAGTCAAGTACTGGACGCTCTGATGAGTTAGGGTCACCCATCATTGTAATATAATTATTTGCTGTACCATTGTTACCTCTCTCTGTCTTAACAGTATTTGAAAGGTTATATGTACCTGCCTTAAGAATAATCTGCTGACCAGGCTGTGCATATTTAACGGCTGTGTATATATCTATAGGATTGCTCTCGCTTCCGTCTGCACCATATGCAGTAGTTGGAGCTACCCATATTGACTGACCAGCCTCACCAATTGTCTTATAATTTACTGTATGAGTAAATGTATATGGATCATATGATGTTAACTTGTCTCCATCCTTAGGAACATAGTTCGCATCTGGTGTAAATGTTATCTTAAAGCTGTTAGTTCCCTTTTTAAGAGTAACCTGCTTATTGTAACTTACGTTAGCAAATACCTCAGCATTTCTTACATCTACGCCGTCACCCTCAATCTTTACACGTCCATTTGCAGTAGATACAAATGTAAGTGTGTACTCAGACTGACCAGTTGCTGTTGCAGATGTAACTGAATACTTAGGTGTTACATACTTAATTGGCTTCTCCTCTGCTGGAGCATCTGTTGCAGGATCTGTAAGCACAAGAGAAATATCTGAGAATGTTGCTCTCGCATTTCTTGATGCAAAGAAACCTGCACATACATTATCCTTGTCAATCTGGCTGAGTGCCTGAGTATCATAATACTTCTGTGTTCTTGTAACTGAGCCATCAAGACTTGAATATGTTATGAAGTAACCTGTGTTATTCTTCTGGATTGTTATATAGTAATCTGTTATTGCATCAAGTCCACTTGTTACATCTGTATTAGTTGAATTACCAATTACATTATATGTACCTGATGTAAATGATGAAGCTGATGTATCTAATGGTAATGTCTCTGTCTTAAATTCATTATTAACAGTAGCTGTATCATTAGCTTCAAGTCTTGAAAGGTTCTCAGATGTTACACCTGTTCTTGCAAGCACACCAAGACCTAACTTCATTGAAATCTTCTTACCACCATCGCTGATGTTACCTTCATCATCAACATAGTACTCTACCTTAGTTGCTATAGCCTGATATGAGTTATTCCACAATACTGTAGAATCTCCATTGACACCTGCACGGTCGGCAACCATAACACCGAAACCTTCCTGACCATTACTTAATGTCCATGAATCAACATGTACCTTTGCACTTAATGTAAAGTTAGATGTTGTAGGTATCTTAGTATAGTAATATGAAAGTCCATCTGTTGAATTAGGAACAATCTTACCTTTACCACCTTCGCTGTATACAGTAACTGTACCATCGTTAGCATCACCTATATAACCATTGTTCTTAGTATCTGTACTTGAACCAAATGCTGAATATTCCCATTTGAACTTAGCATCTTCTGTTGCTGTTGCAGATTTAACTGACTCTGCTGCCTCTGAACCTCTTATAGCCTCAACCTTGAAATCATAAGATGTTCCAACTGTAAGACCACTTACTATATATGATGTGTCCTTAGTTGTTCCTGCCACAATGTAATCTGTGTCAGTTGATTTCTTGTATGATACTCTGAAACCATCTGCAGCTTCTGAATAAGCATCCCATTCCACCTTAACTTTACCGCCGCCCTGACTTGTTGCAGTCATGTTAGCTGGTCCATAAAGTGTAGCCACAAAGCCCTTAACTGATACTGTATTAGATGTCTTAACATCGCTCTCAGATGGTCTTGAAGCTGTTGCAACAAATGAATAATCGCCGCTTGTCTCTGGTGAGAATTCAAATATCTGCTCATTGCTTGTAACTGATGATGACTGTGTATCTACAACCTTGCCTGTAGAATCCATCATGTCAACCTTAACTGTTCCTGCACCAGTTGAACCGATAACACTGCTAGACTTAACTGTCATAGTTCCCTTATCGCCTGATACAGATAATACTGGTGCTGATACCATATTCCAGTTATCAATAAATGATGAGAACTCTCCTTTAAGTGTTGATGCATCAAATACTGTGCCAGTTGTTGCACTTACAATCTTTAAATTGTCAACGACTGCTGTTGCACCGCATAATGCAATACCTACATTAACTTCTTCGCCAAGAGCGCTGCTTAAGTTCTTACCATCACCATCTGGTAATATCTGCCAGCTTACCTTATCAATAACATCTTTGTCGCCATCTTTAACCTCTATACTCATGGCTCCTGATGCTCTTGTAACTGTAACTGTATATTTCTTATTAGCTTCAAATTTTCCCTTTGCAGAACCACCATTATTGTATGATGTCTGGTTCTTAGTTCTATATGCGTTGAATTCTCCACCATTATCTCCACGCATATAAAGACCGCCTATATATGGCTTAGTTTCAGTGCTTGCATCGCTTACTGCACCGATAAAAATACCTCTTCCCTTAGATGGGACTGCTTTCATTGTTATGTCCGCTGATAATGTAAAATCACCTGTTATCTTGCTAGGTGTCACTACATAACTCATGTTAGTAAGTGAACCTGAGGCAATACCACCGCTTGAAGCTGGCTGTGAAAGCATCATGCTTCCTGCTGTTCTTGATATTGATATTGCATTATCTTCTGACTGGTTGATTACGCTTAAGCCCGGAATTGCTGATGATGTATCAACTGGCTTATATGGCATACATACTACTGCATCACTTACTGCTGATGCTGCTGGAGCAGTACGTACTGCTTCAACAGTGATTGTATATTCTTTAAGATTATCTAATCCTGTTTTTTCGTATGATGTAACTGCAACATCTGTTGATGTCTCATTAGTTACAACAAAATCACCCTGCTTTATTATAACCTTATATGATGTAGCTTCTTCTACCTTCTGCCATGATAAATTAATCTTACCATCTCCAGCCTTTGCTTTTACAACTGGCTTTTCAAGAGGAAGAACATAATCTATTGCTGGTGAAGTTGTTACACCTGCATTTTCTTCACTTCCAAGCTTTCCATACACCTTAAATGTGTATCTGCCTGTACTGCTTAATGTATAATCATAGCTTGTAGCTGATGCATCTGGATTAATTGTCTCTAATTTTTCGTCACCCTTCATTACATCTATACAGAGCTTACCATCTTCTTTTGCTGCTGTTGATGTTGTCCAGCTTATTGCCGCAACATTACCGCCTTTAAGGGATGCTGTCGCTGATGCGATTACTGGGGCTGTACCTGTTGCTTTACCAGCCTTTTCTTCTGCTACACTGATGTAATATATATTGGCAGGCTTCATTTTTGAATCATTTGTTAGAACCTTATATGTTCCTGCCTCATTTAATTCAAAGACATATTCTCCTACTGTGCCGCAAGCAACTTCTTTATTATTAGATGCTATTCCTGTTGTCTTATTAATAACAGCCAATGATGCCTCAGAACTACCATTAGAGGAAACTGCGTATACTTTTAATGTTGCCTTATTTCCTGATGCAACTGTAAAATTAATAGAATTAACACCTGCTTTTTGAAGTTTAATTCTATTTGTTATTTTTGTCGTACCATTGACCGGAACATCCTTTGCACTTGAATCCACTACAATTCCCTTTGATGAATCTGTAGATACAAGAGTGAAATAATTACTTGTTCCACACTCCTTTGTAGTTCCCGCTACCGTAGTACCAGCAGTCAAATCATCTGCGCTTAACACATATGTTCCTGTTGCCGCTTCCACTGGAACTAACGTAAAATCTGTCGGTATCAGACCAACAACCATCAGCACTGCCATAAATATTGCTGCAATGCTTTTCCACATTCTGTTCATATAAACCCTCCTAACACATAACCTGATGTATTAACGACATCAAAGTTAATACTAGCCTTTATCAGAATTTATTTCAAGGTGTTTTTGTGCAATTCTACCAAATAATCAAAAAAAAAAAAACATTGTTGTGTATTATGTATATTCTTTTAAAAATAATATTATATAGTAGTTCATTTTTATATTGACATATGTATATGTACATACTATTATAATATTATAGTTATAAATAGTATATTTATCATACTATCGTCTGTCTCGATACATTTCACATAAAACACGTTAATTATCTCATTTAGAATTCTTGATAGTCTAAAATAATAACAAAGCTCCAATAAACAAACAGGGAAGAAAGAAATGCTGCCAGATGAGCCACCCTCAACATAAACATTTCTTTCTTCCCTATTTTATCTGTTACTTCTCCACCAGATAACTGCTCACACAATACAATGTCTGTCCGTTATATTCCACTCTCGACCAGCCAAGCTCTTTATTATAGCCAGTTCTTGTGAGTGTAACGCCATTTTTAACTGTAGCAACAACCTTGGAGTCTGTAACACTTGGCTTGTTTCTAAGGTTAATCTCGTCCTTAGGTGTAACCGTTTCATTACAATCTGTGAACTGGGTATTAAATCCAGTTGTAGCTGCCTGGCTTGTCTTCTGTGTGAGATCTGTCGTCAGATAGCTTGATACTGCATAGACAATCTGTCCATTGTATACAAGACGCGACCAGCCGCTATTGCTCGTTGCTGTCCTTGTTATCATCTGTCCATTTTTAAGAGTTGCTATGACATTAGAATCAGAGCCCTGACTTGGCTTATCACGAAGGCGGACTTCCTCTTTGGCTGTAACAGTATCGCTCACCTCTGTAAAATTCATATTGGCCTCAACATCTGGTTTTGCCGCAGCCGCTGTCTCACCACTTGCAGAACCATTAGTTCCGGTATATCCAAAATATGCAACATTTATATCAACATTGGTACTGATTCCACTGACTGTTCCTCTGTTCGTGTACTGCCACATATCACAGCTTCCAGTGTAGCTTGTCGAAGGTGTCGCTGGGTACGCGGCCGATGGGTA
>ERZ1034763.75-NODE-75-length-58377-cov-8.419207_pt1 | contig 58377 bp, 55 predicted proteins | sample MGYA00520701_ERZ1034763 | MGnify/ENA primary metagenome ERZ1034763 (study PRJEB33766, sample SAMN09781707) | gut metagenome | biome: gut microbiome | host: Homo sapiens | place: Madagascar | study: EMG produced TPA metagenomics assembly of the PRJNA485056 data set...
GTATTTTGGTTTTTGTTTGTTGCAATAATTGTGGGAGGAATTGGTTTACACAATTTTTCTTTAGAATGGCCCAAATTTGTTGAAGTTATGCAAAGACAAATAGCTAGACTTGGTGTGGGGGCAAATGCATTATTAAATTTTCCGATTGGGATAATAGATTACCCGGAGCCAGTAGTCTTTTTACTTATGGTGATTCGGTGTATATTAGGCTTTTCTTTTCTTGGTTTATTTGCAGGTTTCATTACATATGTAACAAAAAAAGTACGCAATGGAATTGGAAGTATAATTATTCTTGCGGCAATTTCCTGTTATGTAAGATTGGATATGGGAGGCGTTTTTTATTATTGGAATAATTTAAAGCCAGAAGGTCAGAGAAAAAGTGCATTATATTTGTCAAAATATACGATTCAACCGCTTTTTACAGCGTGCAAAATAGACGATAGCTTCATGCCATGGATGAAGTATGGCATTGTTGCCGGAATCGTATTATGCATACTGGCAGCCATTGGAATTTTATTTTATTATAAGAAAGGAGATTTGGGCGATGCGGATCGAGATGAATAATATAAATAAAACAATAAAGGGAGTTCCGCTTCTGTTGGATATTAATCTGACCTTGGAATCTGGTCATATATATGGTTTTACCGGGGACAATGGCAGCGGTAAGACTGTATTGTTTAAGGTGTTATTAGGATTGATGCACAAGACGTCCGGAACTATTTTAGTGGATGGCGTGGAACAGAAAGATTTGATGCAGGATGTTGGCTTTATTATTGAACGTCCAGAGTATATTCCATATTATTCTGCAAGGAAAAATTTACAAATTGTGGCATCATATCATAAAATAGCGGATAAGGATCGGATTAGCACAGTATTACGGATGTTTGGCTTGCAACCAGAAGACAAAAAAGCAGTTGGAAGATATTCACTTGGTATGAAACAAAAATTGGCACTTGCAATGGCGTTTCTGGAAGATCCAAAGGTGCTTGTGTTGGATGAACCATTAAGTGCGCTAGACGCAGATTCTGTTGCTGATGCTCGAAAACGTATTTTGAAGGAAAAGGAAAGGGGAAAACTGATACTTATTGCATCACACTATTCGGAAGATATTAAAGAATTATGTGATGAAGTATATTGTATGAAAAAAGGTCGAGTGGAGGAAAAGCCACAAGAATAATATATAATTCAAAAGGAATTATGAAAAGCATAAATAATGTATGAAATCTTGTCCGAATCCCTTGACGCAAAACGGTTGCCGACTTACAGTTATTAATAGGATAAATGTACTTGCAGCGCTGTAAGTACAAGGAAATGGAGGAAGCGGCCTTGGGTAAGGTAATAGGAATAGATTTAGGAACAACAAACAGCTGTGTTGCGGTCCTGGAGAATGACCAGCCGGTTGTGATCACAAATGCGGAAGGCTCACGTACGACGCCTTCCGTTGTTGCATTTACGAAAAATGGAGAACGTCTGGTAGGGGATACGGCAAAGCGTCAGGCTGCCGTCAATGTAGATCGGACCTTTTTTTCCATCAAGAGAGAGATGGGCACCAATTATCGTGCGAAGATTGATGGAAAACAGTATACACCACAGGAAATTTCTTCCATGATTCTGCGGAAACTGAAAAAGGATGCAGAAGAGTATCTGGGAGAGACGGTTTCGGATGCGGTCATTACGGTTCCGGCGTATTTTAACGATGCACAGAGACAGGCAACAAAAGATGCCGGACGAATTGCAGGGTTAAATGTACTGCGTATTATCAATGAGCCGACATCTGCGGCGTTGGCATATGGACTCGACCATGGACAGCCACAGAAAATACTTGTGTATGATCTTGGCGGAGGAACATTTGATGTCTCGGTGATCGAGATTGGAGATAACCTTATTGAAGTACTTGCGACAGCAGGAGATAATCATCTCGGAGGCGACGATTTTGATGCCCGCATTACGGATTATCTTGTAATGGAATTTCTTCATACACAACGCATTGATCTGCGCAAAGATGCGACCGCGATGCAGCGTGTCCGGGAAGAAGCGGAAAAGGCAAAGAAAGTATTGTCGTCCTCTTCGACGACCAGTATCAATCTTCCTTTTATCACTACGGTAAAAGGGGAACCAAAGCACATGGAAATGACACTCACACGGGCAAAATTTGATGAGTTGACGAGAGACCTTGTGGAGCGTACACGCGGTCCGGTGCAGCAGGCGTTAAGTGATGCCGGAATTACAGCGGCAGATCTTGGCATGGTTCTTCTGGTCGGCGGATCGACCCGTATGCCATCCGTATACGAGGAAGTTACAAGAATTACGGGCAGGGAACCATCGAGAAATCTGAATCCCGATGAATGTGTAGCTTTAGGCGCAGCCGTACAGGGTGGCAAGTTGGGAGGTGCACTGGTTGCAGGTTCCTCCGCAGCAGAAATCATTCTGATGGACGTCACACCGCTTTCGTTGTCAATTGAAACGATGGGTGGAATATCCACAAAACTGATCGATCGTAACACAACAATCCCGACAAGGTACAGTAAAGTGTTTACAACTGCATCGAATTTCCAGACTTCTGTGGATATCAAAGTTCTGCAGGGAGAGCGGCAGTTTGCCAAAGACAATAAATTACTTGGACGTTTTCAGTTGCGGGGAATTAAGGCTGCACCGGCAGGGGTGCCACAGATTGAAGTGACATTTGACATTGATGCAAACGGAATTGTGCAGGTGTCTGCAAAGGATTTGGGAACCGGAAGACATCAGGAAATCACAATTACCGCAAGTTCCAATCTCTCCGATGCGGAGATCGAGCGTGCTATCCGCGAGGCGGCAGAGTATGAAGCGACCGACGGACAGCGTAAGGCTTACATTGACAGCCGGAGTGAAGCCGACACCTTGATTCGTCAGGTAGAGAATGTTTATAAAGAAAAGAAAAAAGGCATGGATGGAGCCAAAAAGCGTCAGATCAAGAGCAGCCTTTCTTATCTGAAGAAACTTGTGAGCCACACCAAGCCCGGTAATGTAACAGAAGAGCAGTCCGCAGAGATCCGCCGTGCCACGGCAGAACTTCGTACGGCTGCAGCAGAAATTCTGTAATTTATTCCAGTTGTCCGTCGACAACGTGAACTGCATATTTTTTTAAATCGACTTTACCATTAAGAACCTCGATTCCATCTGCCCTGAGGCGGTTTGCCTGTTCATCAGCTCCGCCAAACGCAAACGCGCCGGATAATTCGCCTTTGGCATTTACGACGCGATAGCAGGGAATTTCGGATGGATCGGGGTTTTTGTGTAATGCATTTCCGACAGCACGACACATCTTTTTATTTCCGGCAAGTTCAGCAATCTGACTGTAAGTGGCAACTTTTCCTTTCGGTATCTGTTTGACCGCTTCATAGATCCGCCTGGTAGGATTGTCTGTCACGATCGCATAACTGTCGGCAATCATATTTTTAATTGCATCATCCGGAACGGTGCCGTCGAGAATGATGGTATTCCAGTTGTCTTTATTCTGGTGCCATCCCGGTATGACGGACGTAAATGCATCTCTCCAAAAATCACGCCATGCAGGGGAGACTTTTACATTCAGGTTTATAAAACCATCCTTCTCATAGGTCCATAAGAAGGCTTTTTTACTGCCTTTTACCCGCACAAGCTGCCAGTTCGGATCGTGAAAAGGCGCCTGCTGATAGGTGTCTGGAAATGTAAGTGCGTAAGTTAATGCTTCGGATCTTGTGCGCATAGTTGCCTCCCGTAATCGATATATTTTTATTATAAGTGCGGGTAATCTCATGCGCAACAGTAACTTATCTTGCACATCGGGAATGCATTCGTTATAATGATTTGTAGTATATTTAAGGAGAAAAAGGATTGTGAAAATGAAGAAATTTTTGATGACAGTTTTATGTGTGACGATATTGGCAGGATCTCTTGGAGGATGCGGATTTGGAGCAAAAAACCAGGAAGCGGATATTCCTGTGGAAGTTCAGGAATCCCAGGAGGAGAGAGAGGAAAACACACAGATTGAAATAGAGACCGAAACACAAGTCCCAATGGAGACAGAAACAGAGATTGAGACCGAAACACAGACAGAAACTAAAACCCCGGAAGAAACGGAAAGCGAGACAGCGGACAATGCACACACAAAGCATTTGATTGCAATTGATGCAGGGCATCAGAAGACCGCGAATACCGATAAGGAACCAGTGGGACCGGGCGCAACGGAGAAAAAGGCAAAAGTTGCAGGCGGAACACACGGTGAGACCAGCGGACTGGCAGAGTATCAGCTTACCTTGCAGGTAGCATTGAAATTACAGAAAGAATTGGAAAGCAGAGGGTATGAAGTGTTGATGATTCGTACCTCAAATGATGTTAATATCAGTAATGCGGAGCGTGCACAGATGGCAAACGATGCCAATGCAGACGCTTTTATCCGTATCCATGCAAACGGTGCGGAGAATACTTCTGCCAATGGTGCGATGACAATCTGTCAGACGTCTTCGAACCCATATAACAGTGCTTTGTACAGTCGGAGTAAGGAACTTTCGACGGATGTACTGGATTGTCTGGTCAATGCTACCGGCTGCAAAAAGGAGCGCGTGTGGGAGACCGATACGATGAGTGGAATCAACTGGTGTCAGGTGCCGGTTACGATTGTTGAGATGGGCTATATGACGAATCCGACAGAAGATGCGCTGATGGCAACGGAAGATTATCAGTATAAAATAGTAGATGGAATTGCAAATGGAATTGATCAATTTATGGAGCAGTAAGGAGTAGAGATGGGAGTACAGGACGATACCGAGAAAGTGCTTCGTGCACTTCATGTGATGTTGGCGAAAGGCGAACAGTATCCGAAAGAGCCGAGCAAGGTAATTGTTGATAAGCAGCAAATGTTAGATTTATTGAGTGCGTTAAATCAATGCATGTATCAAATGCAGGAGAAGTACGAACTGACAAAAAGCAGTCGCGACAAAGCAGAGAGAGATTTCCGCAAGCAGGGAGACACTATTATCATGGATGCCAGCCACAAGGCAGAAGATATCTATGCGGCTTCGGTAATGTATATGGATGAAGCCTTGAATCATATGCGCGATATTATGAAAGAATCAAATGAGAATGTTTCCAAAATCTATGCGGAACTGAATGAAAAAATGGATATAGAACAGCGCCGTATCAAGACAAATCAGCTGGAGCTGAAAAGTCAGATGCAGGATCTGGTCGATACAGAGAAATATCTGAAAATCATAGAGGAACGTAACAGGGAACTTGAAAAGCAGAAAAATGAAGGCAAAGCAGAAGAAGATGAGGAAGTTTCTATTTATGCGAACCGTCAGACGGAGATCAAAATTAATCAGGAATATCTGGATAAGCTGGGACTGTCAGTAATTGATGAGACGGAAAAAGAAGTGGAAGCGGACAAAGGTGTAAGTTATGCGGACGATGACGACGAGGAAGATGAAGAATTAAAAAAACTTCAGGCAGAAATCCGTGTAAATCTGGATGCTGATTATTTCCAGTGGAAAGAGGAGCAGGAAAAGGGAGAAGAAAGAGCGGATTCCGGCAAGACAAAAGAGAAAACAGATGGAATACAGAAGGTGTGGAAAAATCTGATAGGAGGACATCAGCATGACGATTCTGGTATGTGATGACGACAAAGAAATTGTTGAAGCAATTGAAATCTATTTACTGCAGGAGGGCTTTTCGGTAGAAAAAGCATACGACGGGGAGCAGGCGCTTGAGATATTGAAAAAGAAGTCCATTGATCTGATGATCATAGATGTGATGATGCCGAAACTGGATGGTATACGTGCAACATTTCAGGTGCGGAAAACGAGCAGTATTCCAATTATTATCCTTTCAGCAAAGACGCAGGATACGGATAAAATCCTTGGTCTGAACGTAGGCGCAGACGACTATGTCTCCAAGCCGTTCAATCCACTGGAGCTGGTTGCAAGGGTCAAATCCCAGTTGCGCAGATATACAACATTGTCGAATGGTGCACCGGGAGAGACGATATATGAAGAGGGCGGCCTGGTCATCAATGATGATTTAAAGAAGGTTACCGTTGATGGTGAGGAAGTAAAGCTCACACCGATTGAATATAACATCCTTCTTCTTTTGATGAAAAATAAAGGAAAGGTTTTCTCTATCAGCCAGATATATGAGGCAATCTGGAATGAGGAGGCAATCGGAGCAGACAACACGGTTGCAGTACATATCCGTCATATCCGTGAGAAAATCGAAATCAATCCAAAGGAGCCGCGTTACCTGAAAGTTGTGTGGGGCGTTGGATATAAAATAGAGGCGGGGGTATAGCCGTCTATGAAGGAATATTCAAATGGAATCAAAGGCGCGGCAATCGTGATTCATCAGATGTTCTTTGTGTTGATGGTGTGTTCTTTGTATGGGGTTGGATATGATATTGCACACCATATCAAAGGAATAGCGGGACTGAGTACGTTGATCGTTATTGGATTGGTGGGTGGCTTTGTGATGCTGGCATATCTGACAAGTGTTACGGGAAGGCATGGAGCCGATGACCCTGAGGTGTATCTGAACTTTGCGGATCGGATTTATACGGATATTCAGTTGCTGGTATTTGGCTTTTTGCTATATGAAGCAATTTATGTATGCCGGGTAATTGGAAGAATGGATTTCGAATTTTCCGGACTGCTTGTGGCGGCGGGAACTCTCGGCTATCTGGCTGACGTTGTCTTTCTGTTTTTCTATCTGAGCATTGTGCGCAAGGCAAAAAGCAATACACTTTTGACACACAGCCTGATTTATCAGGGGATTGTATTTGTCCGGGAAGTGATATCTTCCAAACAAAACCCACGCTATTGTACACGTAAGGCAAGAGAGCGTTATGAGATACAGAATGCAATCGAGAAAATCTCCAAAGGCGCATTGGATACCACATTGAATGTGGATGATTTTCAGGGGCAGGAACGGGATATTGCCATCGCGGTAAACAGTATTCGTGAAGGACTGAGTGAGGCCGTCATGGAGCGTATAAGAAATGAGCGCATCAAAGCGGATCTTATTACTAACGTATCCCATGATATCAAGACGCCGCTTACTTCGATTGTCAATTATGTGGATCTGCTCAAACGTGAAAACTTGGAAAATGAAAATGCACGGAATTATATCCGCATCTTAGATGAAAAGTCCCAAAGACTCAAGCAATTGACAGAAGATCTCGTGGAAGTGTCAAAGATTACTTCGGGAAATGTGCATCTGGAGATGCAGACAATCGATATGGTGGAACTGATCTACCAGACAGGCGGAGAATTTAACGAGCGTTTTGAAGCAAGAGGCCTTACGATTGTGACAAAACTTCCGAATCAGGCGGTGCTTGTCAAAGCGGACGGTCGCCAGCTGTACCGTGCAATTGAAAATTTATACACAAATGCTGCAAAATATGCATTGGAGAACACAAGAGTCTATGTGGAGCTGGAGGTCGAAGATACCACAGCCGTATTTACGATAAAAAATATCTCAAAGAACCGCTTGCCGGAGAAACAGGAGGAGGGCAAGGACCTGACAGCCCGCTTTGTACGGGGCGATGTGTCACGTACCACGGAGGGAAGCGGACTTGGCTTATCCATTGCCAAAAACCTCACGAATCTTATGGGCGGCGAATTTGAGATTCAGACGGACGGCGATCTGTTTATTGCAAAAATTCAGTTTGAAATTCTGAACAACTTATAAAATCTGTGGGAATGCTTGATTTCAGAGCGGGCAACAGATATAATTCAAACTAACTGGTTTAGACACGTACAAGGAGGAAAAAAATGAAACTTTATGAAAATGGCGCATATCTGATTCAGGGAAAAGATGTAGTGATCAATTCCCCGGAAGCTGTTGCAGCAGTAGCAAGTAAGACCGGAAAGCAGGTTTCAGCAGAAGAAGCAAAGAAAGAAACCATCGCTTACGGCATTTTAAAAGACCATAATACATCTGGGAATATGGAAAAACTCCAGATTAAATTTGATAAACTGACATCTCACGATATTACATTCGTTGGTATTATTCAGACAGCACGTGCATCCGGACTTGAGAAATTCCCGATTCCATATGTACTGACAAACTGTCATAACAGTCTTTGTGCGGTAGGAGGAACCATCAATGAAGATGATCATATGTTTGGACTGACCTGTGCAAAGAAATATGGCGGAATCTACGTCCCACCACATCAGGCAGTTATCCATCAGTTTGCAAGAGAGATGCTTGCCGGCGGTGGAAAGATGATCCTTGGATCGGACTCCCATACACGTTATGGTGCACTTGGAACCATGGCAGTCGGAGAAGGCGGACCGGAGCTGGTTAAGCAGCTTTTGAACAAGACATACGATATTGATATGCCGGGTGTTGTAGGTATTTACCTGACCGGTGAGCCAATGAAGGGCGTTGGTCCACAGGATATCGCACTTGCAATTATCGGTGAAGTATTTGCAAATGGATTTGTTAAGAATAAAGTCATGGAGTTTGTCGGACCGGGTGTCGCAAACTTAAGCGTGGATTACCGTATCGGTGTTGACGTAATGACAACAGAGACAACCTGTCTTTCTTCTATCTGGAGAACAGATGACAAGGTAAAAGAGTTCTATGAGATTCATGGAAGAGAAGAAGACTATAAGGAATTAAATCCGGGTGAAGTTGCATTCTACGACAGCTTTATCGAGATTGACTTAAGCACCATCAAGCCAATGATCGCTATGCCATTCCACCCAAGCAACACTTACACGATCGATGAGCTGAATGCAAACCTCATGGACATTCTTGATGACTGTGAGAAACGTGCACAGGTCAGCTTCGACGGAAAGGTTGATCTGGATTTAAAGAGCAAAGTAAAGAACGGAAGACTTTATGTGGATCAGGGAATCATTGCCGGATGTGCCGGTGGTGGATTTGAAAATATCTGCGATGCTGCCGACATCTTAAAGGGAGCATCTATCGGAGCTGATGAATTTACGCTTAGCGTATATCCTGCATCTACTCCAATTTATATGGAATTAGTAAAGAATGGTGTTGTAGCAAACCTTCTTGCTACCGGAGCCATCGTAAAGACTGCATTCTGCGGACCATGCTTTGGTGCCGGAGATACACCTGCAAACAACGCATTTTCTATCCGTCATTCTACACGTAACTTCCCGAACCGTGAGGGATCTAAGGTACAGAATGGTCAGGTGGCTTCTGTTGCACTTATGGATGCGCGTTCTATTGCAGCAACTGCAGCAAATAAGGGATATCTGACATCTGCAGCAGACATGGATGTAAACTTCTCAAAACCAAAGTATTTCTTTGACAAGACAATTTATGAGAATCGTGTATTTGACAGCAAGGGCGTTGCAGATCCAAGCGTTGAGATCCAGTTTGGACCAAACATCAAAGATTGGCCGGCAATGAGTGCATTACCGGAAAACATGGTATTGAAGGTTGTTTCTGAAATTCATGATCCGGTTACAACAACCGATGAGCTGATTCCTTCCGGTGAGACTTCTTCTTTCCGTTCCAACCCATTGGGACTGGCAGAGTTCGCACTTTCCAGAAAGGATCCGGAGTACGTTGGCCGTGCAAAGGAAATCCAGAAGGCACAGAAGGCTGTAGAGGCAGATACATGTCCTGCAAGTGTTGTACCGGAAGTTAAGGCTGTCATGGATACCATTAAGACAAAGTTCAGCGATGTAAGCCGTAAGAATGTTGGATTTGGTAGCACAATTTTTGCCGTGAAGCCAGGTGATGGTTCTGCACGTGAGCAGGCTGCATCCTGTCAGAAGGTACTTGGTGGCTGGGCAAATATTGCCAATGAATATGCAACCAAGAGATACCGTTCAAACCTGATCAACTGGGGAATGCTTCCATTCATCATTGACGAGGGAGAACTTCCATTCAAGAATCTGGATTATCTGTTCCTTCCAAATATCCGCACTGCGGTAGAAGAAGGAAAGAGTGAATTTGAAGCCTATGTAGTAAAAGACGGCGAGCTGAAACCATTTACACTTAAGATGGGTGCGCTTACTCCGGATGAGAAAGAGATTATCCTAAAGGGTTGTCTCATTAACTACTATCGCGGTTAGGAGGATTCTGTGTTGAATGATACAGAAAAGGAAAAAGTAACACAGACGCAGGAAAAAGAAAAAATGGACGGCAGACGTGAGAACATCCATCTTGCCAAGATTGGGGTGATGGTGTTTATCACATTTGTCTGCTGTATTCTGTTTTTCTTTAGTGTTTTACGATATCAGGGATTTGCAAACGGATGGCATAAAGTGATTTCTGCAGCGCAGCCAATCATCATTGGTCTTGCGCTGGCATATCTTTTAAATCCGGTGATGAAGTTTTTTGAGCGACATTTGTATAAGCTGTTCAAAGACAGGACAAAGACAGACCAGAAAGCCCAAAAAACGGCACGTGGTCTTGCAATTACATGTTCTATCATTTTTTTGATTGTCGTGATCGTGCTTTTGATTGCAGCCATTGTTCCATCGGTAATTAACAGCATTATGGGAATTGTAGATACTTTGCCGGCGAATGTTGCCAATCTTGTTAAAATGATACAGGAAGGCCATCTTGGAAATTATGAAGTGGCAGATACGATTGGTGATGTTCTGACAAAATTGACAGATTATGTAGAGAACTGGGCAACAAAGACCTTGTTACCGCAGGCACGGACTTATCTGATTCAGATTACGTCCGGTGTCATCAATATGGTAAAAGCAATGTTCAATTTTGTTATTGGAATTATTGTGGCAGTTTATGTCCTGATGATCAAGGAGCGCCTGATCGGGCAGAGCAAGAAAGTGGTCTATGCGGTTTTTAAGCCGAAGCAGGGCAACATTATTGTAGAGACCATGCATAAGGCAGATGATATTTTTGGTGGATTTATCATTGGAAAAATCATTGATTCGGCTATTATCGGTGTGATCTGTTATGTGGGATGCTCTATTTTACGAATCCCGGATACGATGTTGGTTTCTGCTATTATTGGTGTGACGAACATTATACCATTGTTTGGACCGTTCATTGGTGCGGTGCCTGCATTGCTGCTGGTAGTGATTCAAAGTCCATGGCACGCACTGTATCTGCTGATTTTCATCATTGTACTGCAACAGGTCGATGGAAACATTATCGGGCCAAAGATTCTTGGAAATTCTACAGGACTTACCTCTTTTTGGGTCATGTTCGCAATTCTGATCGGTGGCGGTATGTTTGGATTCCTTGGAATGCTCCTTGGAGTTCCGGTGTTTGCATTGATGTACTATATTGTGCGTAGACTGGTAAACCATGGCGTTGCCAAAAAGCAGCTCCCGGTAATGACTGCAGATTATGTGAAAGTCGCAAGAATCGATGAAAATACAAGAGAATTTCAGTTATATAAGGAGACAAAAAAGAAAAAACAAAACACAGCGAAGAAAGAAGACGCTGACAACAAAAATGTTGAGAAATAAACGCTAAAAAGAAGTGTTGGAGAAATGCAGAAATTGCATTTTCCCAATGCTTTTTTTGTCTTTATTTTTTGACACTATATGGTGCCTATGGTATACTAAAAATTAGATAGCAAGACCTATTTTGACTAGAGAAATCCAAGTTGTGAGAGGATTTGGAAGATATTTCGAGGTGCTAATGGATAAATATGAATACAATTTGAAACTGGATCAGATGAAGTCTCTTTATGCAGAAGAGAAGTATGAAGATGCAGCGGATATTGCAGATACAATAAACTGGAACAAAATAAAGAATGTAAACGCTTTGGTGAAAGCCGGAGAAATTTACGAGAAGACAGAAAGGTACGAGGACAGCCGGGAAGTATTGCTGCTGGCATATGACCGTTCGCCGATTGGTCGTATGATCATCTATCGTCTTGCAGAAGTCGCAATCAAGATGGGTGATTACGAAGGTGCAGAAGATTACTATCAGGAATTTGTGGAGATCGCTCCGCGGGACAGCTTGAAATACGTGCTCCGTTATGATATCAAGAAAGCGGAGGGGGCTTCTTACGAAGAACTGATTCCCATCCTTGAGGAACTGAAGGAACAGGAATACACCGAAGAATGGGCCTATGAGTTGGCTTATCTGTATCACAAAGCAGGTATGAGCGACAAGTGCATTGAAGCCTGTGATGAGCTGATACTCTGGTTTGGCGATGGCCCATATGTGGAACGGGCTTTGGAATTGAAGATGCTTTATCAGCCACTGACGAAAGCGCAGGAAGACAAATACCGAACGTTCCGCAAAGAAAAAGAGTCCAGAGATGGACTGACACATATCGATGTGGAGGAGATGAAAAATGCTGGAGAGTACGAACATGAACCAGTAATAATTCCACCGGTCAAAGTAAATTCGGAACGCTTTAACACAGTAAATCTTCAGCAGGAAATTGCCAAGGGCATGCAGCAGATCATGGAGGCTACGGAGAAAGAAACCGTAACCGATACCATGGACAACATTAACAAGATCGTGGAGGAAATTCCATATCTTAAGCTGCCAAAAGAGGAAGAGAAACAAGAACAATCCGATGAACATATTGAGACAGATGAGGAGATCGATGGCTCCCTCAAGATGAATTTCAAGGAGATGCTGGGAGAGGATTCCGATGGTCAGATGAGTATGGTCATGGATGATAAGACATTGGTCGAGCATCAGATTACGGGTCAGATCACGATTGAAGAGGTTCTCAGTGAGTGGGAGAAGACCCGACGTGCAGCAGAGGCCGCTTTGGAAGAGGCAAAGCAGAGAAAACTCGAATCAGCAAAGGCAAGAGCATTGCAGCAGGCGGGCGATATTATGGATCGTCTGACCGGAGTGATTCCGAAGCTGGATGCAGGTGTTACGCCGCGTGAATTGTTGGAAGAAGAGTATTTACAGGAACAGCCGGAGACAAAAACTTCGGAAGTTCAGACCGCTGAAACAGTGACAGAACCAGTCGCTGAAGAAGATGTGGAGGAAGTGCCGGAGACCGATATTTCGACTGAGGAGATACAGGAAGAAGTGTCAGAAACGGATATTCCAACGAAGGAGATGTTGGAAGAAGTGTTTACAGAAGACATGGTAAACGATGAGGATGCAGAAACAGAAGGGGATACAATAGAACAAAATGAAGTGCCGGCAGAAGAGAACGTTATGTCGGAGGAACAACTGGAAAGTGAGGCAGAATCAAAACAGGATATGCGTAATTTTGACGAAGAGGACATAGACGAGGCAGAAGAAGAACAATTAATTGTAAAACGCAAAAATCAGATAGAGCGTTCTTTCTGGAAAGGAAAGACAACAAAGCTTCCGGAGATTTCAGAACCGGAGAATTTAGGAAAACAAGGTACGGTTCAGCCGGAGACACCGCTTATGACACTGACGGAGAAAGAGAAAACGATATTCTCCTATTTTATGCCAGTCAAGGGAATGGAAGCGCAGCTTCGTCAGGCACTTACTGGAGCAACCAGACATCTGGAACAGGATAAGACAGCATCTACCGGAAATCTTCTGATTTTAGGTGGACACGGAACTGGAAAAACAACACTTGCGACATCAATCATCAAGGTATTGCAGCAGGAAACCGGACGGATTGAAGGAAAGGTTGGAAAGATTCAGGCAGAGACTTTGAATAAAAAGAACGTTGGGGAAATTATCCGACAGGTGGAAGGCGGATGCCTGATTATCGAGAATGCAGAAGAATTGACCAGGGATTCTGTGGTAACACTTTCCCTGTTGTTGGAACAGGAATCCAGCGGATTATTTGTGATTCTTGAGGGAACATCCAAGGGAATCCGAAAGCTGATGGCATCAGAGGAAGGATTTGCAAGAAAATTTACAGAAAGCATTTCCGTCCCGATTTTTACCAATGATGAGCTGGTGACATTTGCCAGATCATATTCGAGGGAGCTTGGATACAAAATTGACGATATGGCAGTACTTGCTTTATATAACCGGATCAGTAATATCCAGAGACTGGATCAGGCAACAACACTGACAGAAGTAAAGGACATTGTCGATGAAGCCATTGACCGGGAGGCGCATGGAGGTATTAAGAAAGCAATCAGTATTCTGACTGCGAGTCGTTATACGGATGACGATCGTATCGTACTACGAGAGAAGGATTTTGAATAACATATAACGATTCACACAAATAGCATGGATCGGTTATCATAAAATAGAGAATGTGGAGGAGAGTATATGAGTAATTTTACAGAAATGGATTGTTATCTGTTTGGACAGGCAACTCATTATGATATATATCGCAAAATGGGTGCACATGTGATGACAGAAAATGGGGAATCAGGTGTGTGCTTTGATGTATGGGCGCCACATGCAGACAGAGTATATGTCATTGGAGAGTTTAACGGATGGAATGAGACTTCCCACGAGATGCATCGTGTAGAGCCGGATACTATGGGTGTGTATGAACTTTTTGTACCGGGAGTAAAACTCGGATGCATGTATAAGTATCTGATTATTGCAAAAGATGGAAGACGTTTGTATAAAGCAGATCCATATGCCAATTATGCACAGCTTCGTCCGGAGACAGCTTCGATCGTAACGGATATTTCGCACTTTAAGTGGACAGATACGACATGGATGAAGCACAGAGCATTGCTTACAAAGGAAACGATTTATGAGCAGCCAATGGCAATTTATGAAGTACATCCGGGTTCCTGGATGCGTCATCCAGGCAGAGAGGACGATGGTTTTTACAGTTACCGTGATCTGGCAAAATCTCTGATTGCATATGTAAAAGAGATGGGGTATACACATATTGAGTTAATGGGAATTTCGGAGTATCCGTTCGATGGTTCATGGGGATATCAGGTAACAGGATACTATGCACCGACTTCCCGCTATGGAACCCCGGAGGATTTTGCTTATCTGGTAAATGAATGCCACAAGAATAAGATAGGTGTTATTCTTGACTGGGTTCCAGCGCATTTCCCAAAGGATGCACATGGTCTGGCTGAATTTGATGGAACTGCAACTTATGAGTATGCAGATTCAAGAAAAGGCGAGCATCCGGACTGGGGAACGAAGATTTTTGATTACAGCAAGAATGAGGTTAAGAATTTCCTGATCGGAAGTGCTCTGATGTGGGTAGAAAATTACCATGTAGACGGATTGCGTGTAGATGCGGTTGCGTCCATGTTGTATCTGGATTATGGTAAGGAAGACGGTCAGTGGGTTCCAAATATCTATGGTGGAAATAAAAACCTTGAGGCAATCGAGTTCTTTAAGCATATCAATACATTGATCCTCGGCAGAAATCCGGGCGTTGTAATGATTGCAGAAGAGTCTACTGCATGGCCGAAAGTAACTGGTCCGGTCGAAGATGACGGATTGAATTTCAGTTATAAGTGGAACATGGGATGGATGCATGACTTCCTGGATTATATGAAACTGGATCCATATTTCCGTAAGGACAATCACAATAAGATGACATTTGCCATGAGTTATAACGAGAGTGAGAAGTATATTCTTGTTCTCTCACATGACGAGGTTGTACACCTGAAATGCTCTATGTTGAACAAGATGCCTGGACTTGAGGGAGATAAGTTTAAGAACCTTATGGCAGGTTATGCATTTATGATGGGACATTCCGGCAAAAAGCTTTTGTTTATGGGACAGGAATTCGCACAGGTACAGGAGTGGAGCGAAGCGCGCGAACTGGACTGGTATTTGTTGGAAGATCCGAATCATAAGAAAGTACAGGATTGGGTAAAAGCGCTCCTTCATCTGTACACGTCAAATCCATGTATGTATGAGCAGGATACGAGTTGGGCAGGATTTGAATGGATCAATGCAGATGACAGAGAACGCAGTATTTTCAGCTTTGTTCGAAAAAGCAAAAATGGTAAGAATAATTTACTGTTTGTTATTAACTTTACACCGGTGGCACGTGAGGATTATCGTGTAGGTGTACCGAAAAATAAGACATATAAGCTGGTATTGAACAGCGAGGATCCAAAGTTTAATGGGACTGATAAGGATCGCAAGGAGTCTTATAGGGCAGTGAAAAAAGAGTGTGATGGAAGACAATATTCAATCGTTTATCCACTTCCTGCATATGGCGTTGCAGTTTTCAAATTCTAAATTCGTTTGAGTAGTTAATTAGAGGGAAGAAGAAACCGTACTGGTTTTATCGAAGGATAAAATTGGTGCGGTTTCTTTAGTTTTATGGAGAATTGGTCGATATAAAACATAGAGTGTCAGTCGACAAGAGCACAGATAGGGATTGACGCGTAAGGATGGTGGAGAAATGCAGGTTGAACAGAAAAATTTGTGGGATAATGTAACACGCAGTCTGAGTGACGATGCGGCAGCAAAAGGAATCGCGGCATATCAGGCGAATGCTGCAGAGTATAGTAAATCTACAGTAATACAGCAGGAACGTTTTGAAAAGACAGTAGGTGTTTCTGACCGTGGAACAATCGATATGGCAACCTATGAAAAACCGGGAACAAATCGTACCGCAGCGCAGGAGATTGAACAGCATAAAGAAAAGACCGCCGATGCTCGGAAGAATGAGATTGCCGTGCTGGCGAATACAACTTCAGCCGCAGATTATAAGGCGATGGAGGAGAATGGATTTTCCATTAACGATACAGACAGCCACACGATCATAACGGTGACGGACAAAATCAAGGCTGTACTTGCGAAGGCGGGCGTTGACATATCAATATACGGAGATCACCTGACCGAGGAGCAGTTGCAGGACATTACAGGAAATCCGGTAGTGGCACAACAGATTATGCGCACCTTAGAGGGCAATGATCTTCCAGTCACAGCTGCCAACATGCAGGATAGTATGGATGCGCTTTCCCAGGCGGTATCATTGGATGGAATCAGTGATAAAATGATGAGCTATCTGCTGAAGAACCAGATTGAGCCGAGCATCAGCAATCTGTATATGGCACAGTATAGTGGTGCGGCCAATGGAGAAACGGTGGGAACCGGTATGATTTCGGACAGTGATTTTGCGGATATGCAGGACCAGATTTCTGCAATCATTGAAAATGCAGGGCTGGAAGTCAATGAGGAGACACTTGCAGACAGCAGGTGGTTGATTGAAAACCAGATTCCGCTGACGGAAGAAAATTTGCTGTCGTTTCGTGATTTGCAGGAATTGTCACAGCAAATAGAAAATGGCGAAATTGACTGGAATCAGTTGATCGATCGCATGGCAAAAGCGATAGGGGAAGGAAAACGGCCGGGAGATGCCAGTATGATTACTTCCCAGCGGCGCATGGAAGAGAATCGTCTGATCATGACGACAGAGGCCGGTTCCACCATGGAGAAACTTGGAGTGGAAGCCGACATTCAGTCTATGGAAGATACTGTCGAGTCGTTAAAGGAGCAGGAAAAACAGTATTATCGTGACCTGATGGACAGCATGGGTATTCCATCCACAGAAGAGAATGTGAATAAAGCGGTAGACACAATAGCTGTTTTTGATGCATTAAAGGGACAGCCGGCGTATGTAATCGGACAGTTGGATGCCGAGACAACCATTCAGGAAATTTATGATCATGGAAGCCAGATGCAGCAGGCATTGGAAAAGGCAAATGAACGATATGAAACGTTGATGACTGCTCCGCGTCGTGATATGGGAGATTCCATACAGAAAGCTTTTTCTAACGCAGCAGAGTCGCTGCTTAAGGATATGAATCTGGAAAACAGCGCAGCAAACCAGCGTGCGGTAAGGATTCTTGGATACAATGGAATTGATATTAATGAAGAGAATATACAAAATGTAAAAGCATTGGATGAGCAAATGCAGCGTGCGTTCAAAAATATGACACCTGCAGTAACCCTGGAGATGATTCGCCGTGGAGAAAATCCACTGGATATGTCAATGGAACAGTTGAATCAGGTTGCGGAAGACATCAAGCAGGAAACCGGAAATGAAGATCAGGAGCGTTTTAGCCGCTATCTGTGGAAGTTAGAGCAGAATCATGAAATTATGGAAGAAGAAAGAAGCGGATATATTGGAATTTATCGTCTGATCGCACAGGTAGAGAAGACGGATGGAGCTGCGTTAGGGGCATTGATGCAGCAGGGAAGTGACATTACCATGCGCAATCTTCTGACAGCAGTGCGCACCAGCAAAAAGGGCGGAATGGATTATGAAATCAGCGATGATTTTGATGGTGTGCAGGCAAAAAATAATGGACCAAAAATCGACGACCAAATCGAAGTTGCATTCCAGACCAATTGTGTGCGGGATATTTTAGATAACATAAGTCCGGAAAAACTACAATCGTTGGGAGAGGATAAGTGGCAGAATATGACGCCGGAACAGTTGGCAGAAGCACTGTCACAGATGGAGGAAACGCCGGAAGCACAACAGGAAGCGCAGCGTTATGCACAGGAGCAGTTACAGGAAGTGCAGCAAGCACTGAATGCATCGCAGGAAGTTTATGAATATCTGGATCGATACGATATCAGCAACAGTGTGGCAAACATTCTTGCTGTCAACAATATGTTGCGTCATCCGAACCAAATGATGGAGAAATTGTGGAAAGACTATAATTTTTCGACCGAATCTGTGGATAAAATTGAAGACTTAAAACAGCAGGTTCTCGATGCATTTGGAGAAGCTGTAAAAACGCCAGAGGAACTGGCAGAGGCACAGGAGACACTTGCGGAAGTGGCTGCCCATGTGATGGAAACAATGATTATCGAAGATCCACAGGCCAATATGGTAGATGTACGTGCGATGAAACAGGCAACCATGCAATTTCAGTTATGCGCAAAGAAATCCAAAGAGGAAAGCTTTATGATTCCGGTACAGACAGGAGATGGCGTTACGGCGGTATCACTGAAAGTTGTACGTGGAAAAGAAGAAAAGGGATGGGTGGACATTCTTTTCGACAGTGACCGGCTGGGCAAGGTTGCTGCTTCATTCCATGCAAAAGAGGATGGTGTATCCGGAATGATTGCAGTGAATGACGAAGAGGCACAGAAGTTTTTGTCCGGGCATCTGGATATGCTCACGGAAGCATTCCATGAAGATACCGATGCCGGAACAAAAATGGCAGATATTAAAATTGCATATGTAAGTGATCTTTCATTGGAACATTATGAAACATCCCAGATCACCCGGGAGGCAAAGAGGAAAAAAGAAGGAGAACTTGCGACAAATACCGACAATCCGGTACAGACAAAGCGACTGTATCATATTGCGGAAAGTTTTATTCTGTCGATGCAGCAGTTGCAGAACTCGTAAGATAATCCCAGGTACCGGAATAAATTGCGCGGGCAAGCTTTTCCTGATAGGACTCATCGGTTAATTGTTGCGCTTCTGTTTCGTTACTTAGGAACCCACATTCTACGATAACGGTAGGTGTGGGTGTTTTTTTGAGAATATAGTAGTCATCGTTTGATTTACAGGCTCTGGGTTTTGGTGGATTGAGTGAGGAATTTAAACTCTCCTGTAGTACAGAAGCGATTTCTGCACCTTCTTTTGACTGCTCAAAATAAAAAACCTGTGGACCGGAAATGGATGCATCCGGAAAGCTGTTCTGATGGATGCTGATTGTCATGACCGGCATGTTTTCTGTGATGAGTGCGACACGGTTTCGCAAGTCTTCTATTTTGACATTTTTGGAATTTTCATCAGCAAGAACTGTGTCATCTTCGCGGGTAAGCACAACATGGAATCCTTTGTTTTCAAAAAGAGTTTTCAACTTGAGGACAATGGACAGATTGACATCTTTTTCTAAGATATCATTACATCCGACTTTGCCAGGATCAGCGCCTCCATGACCTGCATCCAGGACAATACAAAGATTTTTTGTATTGAGATTTTTGGCGCATACATATGCAGCACCGGCTCTAGCAAGAAAGAATGAACAGATAAAAAGACAGGCAACCATGAGAATTTCAAATTTTTTTTGCATACCGCTCCAAATAATTGAATGAAAAAGCCTTTTGCGTGTTTGCAAAAGGCTTTTGTATTAGTTAATTCAATTTATGCAGGAAAGCTAGTTCGTATACTTAATAATTGTATTCCAGACATCGCTGGTTTCGAAACCGAGCTTCCAGAAAGATGCGCCTGCAAGTTTATTATCCTGCATGACCTTCAGACGTTCTTCTGTAGAAGTGGCATCTTCCAGCCATACTTTAAAAGTGGAATTTCCACTGGTAAATTCTGCGTAATTCTGACCACTTTCTTTGTCCAAGATCTTGGTTACACCATTATCTGTAAGCAACGTATCAGCAGCGCGCATGCCATAAATTTTGGAGGTAACATCGTAGTCACTGTCGCTGTTAGTGTCTTTTTCATCGTTGTTATCTTTGCTGTCGGTGGAATCTTTGGAAGAAGTATTCTTTGTCAGTTGCCATACTCTTGTATAGAATGGCATACCAAGGATTACCTGATCTGCAGGAACTTCTGCAAGTGTATCCGCTACACCCTGTTTTACCCATCCGATAGAAGATACAGAACCGGCATCACCACCGGCATAATGTTCATCATATCCCATGATTACGACATAGTCCGCAAAGTTTGCCTGTTCCGCGCGGTTGTAAAAGGCGGTGTAACTTGTTGGAACATAATTGTCGACGGAAAGAACAATTCCATTGTTGGCACATTTGATGGAAAGTTCACGCACAAATTCGATATATGCATCCCCGACTTTTGACTGGTTCAGAGATTCAAAATCAAGATTGATACCGTCAAGATTGTATTGGATTGCCATTGATACAATCTGGTTTACAAGATTCTGTCGCTTCGAAGTGTGTGTTAACACTTCGGCAGAATCCGCATCTTTATTTTCAAGATTGCTGACAAGCGCCCAGACTTCCACACCTTGTGAGTGACAGTAATTTACATAGTCAAGACTTGCCAGGTTCGCAAGATTACCATTGTTATCGTTTAAATAGAACCAGGTCGGAGAAATTACATTGACTCCCTTGGTAGATGATAGTACAGATGCAATATTTGCATTTGCTGAAGTGTTGGTTACCTGATGCCATGCCATACAGATATTAAAGTCTTTGGTAATATGAGCAAAAGTATCCGGCGTAAAATCACTGGTACGTGTTTTGGTAGAAACATCAGACATCCGTTTGTTCTGTACATAACCAATGATGCCGTCATCGGTCAGAACTTTTGACCATTTATCACCCTGTTCAATCACAGTAACATCGCTGGTTTCTTTGATATCCTTTAAAATAGGACTTTTGATCCCACCTTTGACACGAACAGCTGTATTTTTTTTGATGGAAGCTGTATTGTAGTCTCCCCATTGGTTAGTAATGACAATGCGGTTTGGGTCCTTAATATACTCATAAGTCATATCCGTATATTCTTTTACAAAATCCAAATCAATATATGCAGAATCGGAATTGGCCTTTACAACAGGTCTGCCATAATCTACGGATGATTTGGTAATTAAATATTTGCTGCTGTCTGCTTCAGCCGAGATCAAATCCCGGGAGGTAGCATAAAGAAGAATATTTTCGTTATGATCCCAGTAAAAACGGGAGTTTAAAGTGTCGTGAACGAAATTGTAATCCACGTAAATATGGCCATCAATTAAAGTGGCATACGAGGAGGTAAGTTCATTGTTCAATACAATTGCAACCTGATTATCTGCGGTAATATTATAATATGAGGTTAAATCTTTGTGTTCTTTGCTTGGTGTATATTTGCGAAGAAGCACAGAACCGCCGATGATGGCTACAATGATTACGATAAGAGCACAAACAGTTAAAATCGGTATAGTTTTTTTCTTCATATGTAATCCTTCCTTATGTGTAATCAGTTTCCAATCCGATTATAGCATTGTGCTTATATAGATTCAAATGATATAAGGGAAAATTAAGAAAAGATAAAACAGTTCTTTCTTAACATATAATTATAAATGTATAGGGGGACAGGGCATTTACAAAATACGCCGGTCCCCGGTATCTTTTTTCATTCAAACGGTTAAGAGTCTGAGTTGCATTGAGACCCCAGTCTGAATCTTTTCCATGTTTATATTTTTGTTTATAATTTTGAGGACCAATTGTAATTTGTTATTTTGTATCTGGTAAAGGCACATCAGAAAGTGTAATAACAAGTGCCTGATATACCTCTGGCCGAAATTCAATAAGCAGCTGAAAGTTATTGTTTAACATTGTGATAACTATTCTCCTTTCATAAGTTGTTCAAAAAAGTGAAAACATCCAGAGGTAATGTGAAATGGATCACAGAGAAGAGGGGCAGGATCAACCCGGATACCGTATTTTTTGTAAATTTGTTCCTGATTTTTCTTTAATATATCCCCATATGCATTTACAAATATGACCTCCTCCAAAGGTATTTTATATTTTATAAGTTCGTGAACAAATTTATCAAATTGTGTGGCTTTCCATGGGCTGACATTGCACAAGACAATCCGTTTGTCACAATGCAGAAATTCCAGCCGGGTATGTGGCGTCAGGACTCCGAAATCCAAAATGGAATATTCGTAGTCTCTGTGAAGAAGTTCTGTCATCTTACGAATGGTAACGTCTGGGTAATAGTCGACACCTTTTTTCCGGAAATAGAGCTTTGAGTCGCTTATGGTTTCTCCCCTTTTATTGAGAAGAGCAATTTCGTGACTGGCATTCATTTCCATATAGGCGGTGGAAACAAGGTATCTGCTATGTAAAAAATTAGACAACGCAATACATAAGTGCGTGACTCCGGCATTTGCACTGACACCACAGATTCCTATGGTAGCAGGTGTCGGAAAAAACGGTTTCTTCTTATTAAATGTAATAATGAATATTTCCTGCCTTTCTCTAAAGATAGCCAGTGGACAAAATCCAATTTATTCTCATTTGCCTGAAATATCCCAGTATCAAACGGATACGGATATACAGGAGCTGAAAATTTTCTGGCATAATAGACAGCAGAATTGCGATCACATAAATTAGCAACGAATTTCAGACGTGATCCCAAATGTTTTATTATCTGATCTTCAATCATTGCATCGGCCCTGTGCCAAAGTGCGCCTCCACAGACATAAAGGATGAGGTCCGCAGAGATAAGCTCCTCAAGAGTATAAGTACATCCGTAATCCATTACATAAAGTGCACTTTCCGGAAAGGGAATCTCGATGCCCGTATCATATTTGGGATAGCCTTGAAAGCATTGATAATAATAGCATCCGTCGTGTTCCTGAATGTGTTCCATTTCAACCAGCGCTTTTCTCAGACAATTGGTCCAGTTTTCTTCCTGATATACAGCGGGATGACCGAGATAGTTCAGCATGGAGACTAAGGATATTGCTATATGTGTGCAACCGCATCCGGAATGGCTTCCGATCACGGCGATATTCTGCGAGAGATGCGTTTTACCCAAACTTTCTTTTATTTTATTGAGTGCATCAGACAGTTCACAAACGGTCTGATAACGGAACGCAGGTTCCGGATTTGTTGCTTTTTGGGTAATATACAGAATATTTCGGGAAAGAGGGGCATTTACAAAGGGGAGCATAAATTGAATTATTTTCCCAATGCTGTAAATATCAGACACGACTGTAATGGGCTCACTAAGTGCAAGCTCAGGAGCCGAAAACGTGTGATTTCCCAAATGATTGAAGTCATTTCCAGAGTTGGTAATAAATGAAGCAACGCTAAAATCGATTAATTTAATTTGTAATCCACATACTATAATATGCTCTGGTTTCAAATCCTGATAAACAATTGGGTTTGGGCATAAAGTGTGCAGATATGCAAATATATCGCAAAGCTGTTCACAAAAATTAAAAAATAAATTCTGGGAAATAGACTGTTGATGGAGCAAAAATTCTTCTAAAGAAACACCTTGGATATATTCTTCCACAAGATAGAAAAAAGATTCATCTTCTTCAAAATCATAAATGGTTGGAATTCCCGGATGCTGAATAGCCTTTAAAATTTTTGCTTCCGAAATAGCGAAGAGTGAAGGTGCGTCTTTTTTGGGAAATTGTTTCAGCGCACGGTTCAACTCTAAAGATCGATGTCTGGCAAGATAGACAATTCCGTCACTCCCATGGCCAAGGGTATCTAGAATTTCATATCGTCCAGACAAAATTAAATTTTTATTTTGCATACGTTTTAATGGGGGTAAAACGCATCTCATGCATAAACTTATAGCATACTTGTTTTTTAAAAGCAAGCATTATTTTAAAAAATCTTTTTTGACTTTATAAATTTTTAATGCATGCAAACTTTACAACATAGAATCATTTGATTATAATAAGTGTACAATTTACAAGAGATTTTCAAGGTAAGGATGTGATTGTGATGAAAATTGAAAAAGTAAATGAAAATCAGATTCGTTGCACATTAACGAAGCAGGATCTGGCAGAAAGACAGATCAATCTGAGTGAGTTAGCATATGGTTCTGAGAAAGCAAAGGGGCTTTTCCATGACATGATACAGCAGGCCAATTATGAGTTTGGCTTTGAGGCAAATGACAATCCATTGATGGTAGAGGCCATCCCGTTGTCTTCCGAATCTCTTATTCTTGTGATTACAAAAGTGGAATATCCTGAGGAATTGGATACGCGCTTTTCGAAATTCACCGAATCGGATGATGATGAAATGTTTGCGCAGTCTTCCGGCAATCAGGGTACTGTGGAAAATAAGGGCGCAGATGACATTATCGGCCTTTTCAATAAAATTCGCGAGAAGAGTGAAGCTGCAAAGGAAGAAACAGAGACGGATCAGACAAAAAATAAGACAACAGAGGTTCCAGCTGATCTGAAAAAAATGTTTGAATTTGTAAATATGGAGCAGGTGGAAAGACTTGCCCATGTGCTGGAAGGATATTATGAAGGTCGCAATGACCTATATAAGAATGAGCAGAAGAATCGCTTTTTCTTAGTGATTCATAAAGACGGACACACGCCGGAGCAATTTAACAAAGTATGCAATATTATCTGTGAGTATGCAATTCAGCGGAATTACACTCCAGCAGCTGGCGCATATTTAGAAGAACATGGAAAATGGATTACAGGACCAAGTGCACTTAAGACAATTGCACAATTGTAATAACCCAATAATAAAAAGACTGCACAGTTCGTGCAGTCCTTTTATTGTTAAGCTAAATCATGCTCTAAGAAATCGTTAATATCATTCACCAGATCATCAGGCTCAATTCCGTGAACCATAGCAGCCTCAGCGATAGTTTCCATCTGTGAAGATGGGCATCCGAGACAATGCATGCCGATATTTAAAAGCATAGGTGCAATATCTGCGTCGATCTGAAGAAGTTCTCCAATCATAGTATCCTTGGTAACCTTAGCCATGGGATAAATCCTCCTTTGCAAATTGTCTTATTAATGGTGCTATTATAATACGATTTCCCATGAAATGCAAATTATACGCGTTATGTGGTTAAAAAAATACAAAAAACGGACGATATAACAAATAGATGAATTGACAGGGATGGTCAAATTCTGGCATGGAAGCCAAATTTTGTACGGAAGGTAAAAATTTATGAAGATTAATCGTAATATGTCCGCGGTAATCACAAACAGACAGTTACTTCGGACGGAAAATAAGCTGAGTGCTTCTATGGAACGTTTATCCAGTGGTTACAAGATCAATAAGGCAGGAGATAATCCAGCAGGTATGGCCATTTCGAACAAGATGAAAGCACAGATTGATGCATTGGATCAGGCAGAATCCAACGCGGCAGACGGAGAGTCTGTACTTAATATTGCGGACGGCGCATTAAATGAAGTAAGCAGCATTTTGCAGAGAATGCGTGAACTTTGTGTGCAGGCAGCAAATGGAACAAATTCGCTCAGTGACCGTGAGAGTATTCAAAAAGAGGTTGATAAGCTTAAAGAAGAGGTAGATCGTATTTCTGCGGATACGGAGTATAATACAAAGACGCTTCTTGATGGTTCCGGTGATGTGCGTGTGTATTCCAAGGAAGTGAATCGTATGGATATTTCGGACAGTGTGACACCGGGAACTTATACGTTGCATGTGGATCAGGAAGCACAGGCTGCTACGTATGATATTCCGCAGCCAACCGGCAAGGTGGATGGAAAAATTACTATCAATGGAGTCGGAGTAGATTATACAAAGGGAATGCCGGAGGATGCTTTTTTTGAGCAGTTGCGGAAATCTGCAGAACAGGCTGGTTGTACCGCAGAGCGAAATGCCAATGGCGGTTATACAATTACAACTGCTGAATACGGTTCCAGTCAGGCAGTCAAGGTTTCTATGAACAAAGAATTTGCAGAAGACATCGGAATGAATCAGGATGCAGATGCAAAATATGATCAAAAAACAGGAAATTATACACTTAATAAAGTTGGCACGGACGCACAGGTATCACTTGTTGATGGTATAGGATTTTCAAAGACGACAACGGTTTCTGCAGATGGAACACGTATTAAGGTGACAGATATCGGTGGTTTTTCAATGGATTTCAAGCTGAAGGAAAATGCACAGCAGGATATTTCGATTGATGTGACGGACATCGGTGCCATGTCAATTCAGATTGGTGCCAATCAGTATCAGGATGTGGATATTCGTATTCCGGAAATTTCGACGGAAAGCATGTATCTCGATACGGTCGATGTAACAGTTTCCAATGGACCGGAAAATGGTATGCGTACGTTGGATGATGCGATTGCGAAACTTAGTGATGTGCGTTCAAGAATCGGTGCTTTTACCAATCGTCTGCAGTATGCGCAGAACAGTCTGGCAGAGACACAGGAAGATCTGACAGCAGCATATTCGAACATTCTTGACACGGATATGGCAGAGGAAATGACCGAATTTACTCAGCGTAATGTACTTGAACAGGCATCCATTTCTGTATTGTCACAGGCGAATGATCTGCCACAACAGGTACTTTCACTTTTGCAGTAATTGGAGGCTGAAAAAGAATGAAAAACGAGCTAAAACAGGACTTTACCAGGCGGCTTAGTCAATGTAATGCAGGGGAAATGATTGTGATCATTTATGATATTCTGTTTGCATATCTTGATGATGCAAAGGAGGCTTATGAAGCGGACAGTCACGAAGAAATGAAAGTGGCAATCCGCAGAGCACAGAATGTGTTGGATGAGCTGATTCATAGCTTGAATTTCGAGTATCCATTGTCAAAAAATCTGCATTCGCTTTATGTGTTTGGCAAAAACGAGCTTGCACGCACCATGTATGAAAACCGGTTGGACGGATTGCTGGAAGCAGAAAAAATTCTGCGGTGCCTGTATGGCTCCTTTGTGGAAGTTGCCAGACAGGACACCAGCGAACCATTGATGCGTAATACGCAGCAGGTTTATGCAGGTATGACGTATGGTCGCGCTTCGCTAAATGAAAATTATATGGATGATGATCAGAGAGGATTCTTCGTGTAAGAATCCTCTAATTTTTTTACGCATCCAAGTAAAAATTTATATCGCATCTGTACGGCTTTTGCCTGGTAGATATAGTAGTCGATCAAATCAGGTTCTACTACATTTTGTAGATTTTCATATACAATTTGTAAATCGGCGCTCGTCTGGTGGAGGCTGTCGATCAGCATGTCATAACCGCTCAGAGGTTCTGGTGTTGCCTTAAAAAGTTTCAAAAAATCACCTGCTTTCCTAAATGCTTTTTTTACAAGTATAAGCATAAATGGAAAAGTTATACAAAAAATATTTATAAAAATTTTTTCTTGACAAATAAAATAGTCATTGCTATAATCCGACTTACAACAAAAGAGGTGATGCAATATGAATGAGATGCAGACAGCATCCATACTGACACTGTACATGATTTTATTTACTGCAGTGATTCAGGATTTTATGTGCATGAAGATCAGTAACCGGCTGATTCTCATGGGACTGTTTTGTTCGATCGCATTTGGTATATCAATAGGCGGAGTACCACAGATCATCTATATTCTTTGGAATATATCTTTTCCGGTTATCATTTTATATCTTTTATACGTTCTCGGTATTTTGGGAGCCGGGGACATCAAACTTTTTTCCGTAATAGGTGGATTTACAAATTTCAAAACGTTGACAGACTGTATACTTGCTGCATTGCTGGTGGGGGCGATTATCTCAGTTGGGAAGATGTTGCATAATCGTAATTTGCAGTTCAGCTTATTCAAAGGCAGTGTGTTTCTTCGGGAACTCTTACATGGAAATTTTATGTCATATCGAAAAAGTATGGCTCAGAAAGAAAATCTGATGCATTTTTCGGTGGCAATTCTTTTGGGATTTATGGTGGTGAGAGTTCGTATGTATATGTAGCAGATACAGTTGGAAAGGAGAAGCTATGAAGAAAGTTCGGTTAGGGCTTTGTATTGGGGACAATGAATACAGTTTACGATTTACGAACTGCATAATGAATCATTATCAGGAGCAGGTAGAACTGCATATTTATTCAGAGAATGCGGAATTAAAGAGAGACAGGAAATCTTATGATATCGTGTTGATGGATGATGTGAAAAATGCAGAAAACTGGAGTGGAGAAATTCCCGTAATATGCTTATATGATGGGAAAGAAGATACAGAAAAACAAGAGGAAGGAGGCGTGTATTGGGTGGAACGGTATCAGGAAGTAAACCGCATTGTGGATGAAATATTAAAACAGGTGGGAGAAGAAATACAATGTGTGTGCCAGGGAAATCGGTTGCCGGGAAAAGTACAGATTTTAGGGGTATATTCTCTTGCAGAAAATGAATATCAGCTTCCGTTTGCAGTTACACTTGCAACTTTAATCGGGGAAAATGAAAAGGTTTTGCTATTGGATCTGCAGGAGAACAGCGGAATTTCACAATTGGCAGGTGAAGATTGCAGAATGGGTTTAGAGGAATTGCTGGTGATGGCAGAGAAGGGAAGATATGCTACGAACCATTTGGTTTCCTGCATTTCTCACCTGGAAAATATTGATGTAGCCTATCCAGTGTACAATACCGAGTGTCTATGCGAAGCACAGATGAAAACCTATCAGAAATTGTTTCATATTCTTGCAAAAGAAATGGGATATGAGACGATCGTTTTAAATTTTGGAACGCGTTTTGTTGGTTTTTTCGAGACACTTGGCATTTGTCAGAAAATTTATCTTATGAAAAGCCGGGGTGGAATTGGTCAATGGAGAGAAAAGGAATTTTTTGAGGAACTTGAAAAAAGAGATTTGGAACGGGTTCGACAGAAAATTCAAAGCGTGGAAATTCCGTTGATGGCAACGCCGGTTGTATCCTGTGAACGTCTTGTGGAACAGTGGAAATGGAATGAGTTCGGGGACAGGATTCGAAATCTGATGCCGGGGGTAAGATCTGTTGGATGAGTATATAAGCCAGATCAGAGCCAGGGTTCTTCAAAGAATGGATTTATCCCGCGATATGCTTGATGAGGAAATTGAAGAGTTTATCGCAGAAGAGACGGCGCAGATGTTGCAGGGAAGGATTATTTCCCTGCGGGAAAGAGTACGGATTGAGCAACAGGTTTTCAATTCGTTGCGAAAACTGGATGCGCTTCAGGATCTGGTGGATGATCCGGAAGTATCCGAGATTATGGTAAATGGGCCACAGAATATATTTTATGAGAAATTTGGATGTGTTCATAAATGGGAGCAGAGTTTTGCCAGTGAAGAAAAAATGCAGGACATTATCCAGCAGATTGTAGGCAGACATAACCGAGTTGTTAATATGTCAAATCCTATTGTGGACACACGTTTGAGTGATGGTTCTCGTGTAAATATTGTATTGTCACCGATTTCACTGGATGGATCGGCAATTACGATACGTAAATTTCCGGAGCATCCACTGGACATGGATGCTTTGATCGAAAAAGGGGCTGTTTCAAAAGAAGCTGCAGATTTTCTTAAATATCTGGTGCAGGCCAAATACAGTCTGTTGATTTCCGGAGGTACAAGTTCCGGAAAAACAACATTTCTTAATGCATTATCGCAATATATCCCAGAGGATGAAAGAGTAATTACAATTGAAGATTCTGCAGAGTTACAGATACAGGGAATCCATAACCTTGTGCGTCTGGAGACTCGGAACGCGAATATGGAAGGCGTTATGCCGGTGACAATTCGAGATTTGATACGGAGTGCGCTGCGAATGCGACCGGACCGGATTATTGTCGGAGAGTGCCGTGGTGCAGAGGCTTTTGATATGTTACAAGCTTTAAATACTGGCCATGACGGGGGACTTTCTACGGCACATGGAAATTCAAGCCGTGATATTTTAAGCCGTTTGGAAATGATGGTACTGATGGGAATGGACTTACCATTGCATGCAATTCGTCAACAGATTGCATCGGGAATTGATGTTATTGTCCACCTTGGAAGATTGCCGGATCGCAGCCGGAAGGTTCTTGAAATTACAGAGGTAATCGGGTTTAAGGGTGGGGAAATATTGTTATCTCCGCTGTATCAGTTACAACAGGATGGAGATAAAAGTGCACTTATTGCGATGGAAAAATTAAAGTGCACAAACAAACTTATAATGTCAGGTCTGGAGGATATAGCAATCAGGGAAGGAATTATGCATGGATTACAGACAATATAAATTAGTGTGGAAAGAAAAGGGAAAGTGCCTTTTATTGTCAATTGGAATTGGAGTGGTCATTGCATATTTGTTTTATGATCATTGGCTGGGTCTTGTCCTGATTTTTCCACTATTCGTTTTCTTTTACAGAAGCGCAATGGCAAAGGGGAAAGAGGAAGTACAAAGTAGGTTGGCAAAAGAATTTTTAGACGCGCTTCGAACCATTAGTGCGGCGCTTCTTGCTGGATGTTCTATAGAGAATGCATGGAGAGAAGCGGAAAAAGAAATAAGGGAGTTATATGGAGAAGATGCAGCAATGTATCAGGAGCTTGTTCAGATGAATCAATCTGTGCGATACAATGTGCCGATTGAGCGCTTGCTGGAAGATTTTGCCGTTCGCTCTGGAAATGCAGATATCTCCAGTTTTTCAGAAGTGTTTTCGTTTGCTAAGCGAAGTGGAGGAAATTTTCAAACAATCATAAAGGGAACGGAAGGACATATGCGTATGCGCTATGAGACGGAACGGGAAATACAGGTTCTGGTTGCATCTAGAAAATTGGAACAAAAGGTAATGAATTTTATTCCTATATTGATACTGGCCTATTTAAAACTTACATCGGCAGATATGTTAGACAGTATGTATGGAAATCCAACAGGAATTTTGTTTATGACAGGATGTCTGGCAACCTATGCAGGTGCCATTGTGCTTGCAAATCGCATTCTCGCAATAAATATGTAAATAGATTGAAAAAGGAGAATGGAAGGGGGAATTTAATTGCAGAAGAAAAAATGCGTGGAAATTGCAATCGTATGTGTACTATTGCTTTTTCTGGCAGGCTATGTTGAAGCCTCTGAGCAGAACATCAACAGCAAAAATCAGGTAATCCGGGGGAGCCCGGGAGAATATGATCAGGAAGTGGAGTTACAACTTGACGCAGGTGATGTGGTGAAGAATTATGATTATACACTTGTGGTTCCAGCCGTTGATGTAACAAAAGAAGAGGCGGACAAGTATTTTGATGCTGCGAAAGAAGAGATTTCAAAGTCTTTTTATGCAGAAGGTGATAATGAAAATGCAGTGACTTTGCCGGTAAATATGCAAACCTCATACCAAAACGGAATGGTCAAAGCAGAATGGACATTAGACAGTTACAGAATCGTGGATGTGGACGGTGTCATTATAGAAGAGGCTGTGCCACAGAATGGTTCCTTAGAACAGGCAACAGTGCAGCTTACCTGTGGAAATTACACACAGGAGTATGTGTTCTCTTTTATGGTATATCCAAGAACTTTATCAGAGAGTGAGAGAATTTTAAAAGATGTGAAGGAAGCCATTGATAAAGATACAAAAAAAGAGGGAAATCAATTGCTGACACTTCCAAAAGAAGTAAATGGTGTTTCTCTGCGCTGGTCAGAAGCAAAAAGGCATTTGGTAATCAAAATGCTCTTCTTTGAGATAATTGTGCTTGTTTTATTGTATTTCGTTCGTATAGAGCGAGAAAAAACAAAACGCAAGGAAAGACAGGATCAGATGATGCTGGATTATTCAGAAGTTGTCAGTAAATTGCTGATTTTAATGGGTGCTGGAATGTCTTTAAAACAGTCATGGAATACAATTTCCGCGCGATATTCTGACAAGAGGAAGAAAAAGGAAGTGCCAAAGCGTTTTATTTATGAAGAAATGGTTTACACAAATCATGAGATTCAGGATGGAGAAACCGAGTTATCAGCATATCAAAAATTTGGAGAAAGAACCGAAGTTGGAGCTTACCAGCGTCTGGTTCGCATTCTGGTACAGAATTTACAGACAGGAAGTCGCGGAATTTGTCAATTATTAAGTCAGGAAGCAGAGGGAGCCATGGAGGAAAGAAAGGCACTTGCGAAGCGAATGGGGGAAGAAGCTGGGACAAAGATGCTGTTTCCACTTTTGCTTATGCTAGGAATTGTCTTTGCAATTATTATGACACCTGCATTGCTTGCATTTCAAATATAAGGAGGAGAAATTATGTTAGGATTTAAATATTTTTTGATGGAAGAAGATGGCGTGGGAGTAGTGGAAATGGTACTCATCGTGGTTGTTTTAATCGGTATTGTCATCCTTTTTCGCAATAAACTAAAGAAAGTTGTGGGCGATATTTTCAAAACAATTGAAGAACGTTCTGGAAATGTATAATGAAAAAACGAAACATAAAGACAAAACGAAAAAACTATAAAGGAAGTATTACCGTATTTGCTGCTTTGTCATTTATGTTGATTGCGCAGTTTATTTTTACAATGTTGGAAGTTTCCCGGACCATTGAGGTGCGAAAAGCATTGCAGATGAATACAGAATCTGTTTTAGAATCGATATTTGCCAATTATTGTAACCCTCTCTGGGAAGAATATCGTTTACTCGGGACCTCAGTTGTCAATTCGGATGGAGATTTGTCATTCAACAATGTACAGGCACAGCTGCAAAATCTGACAGCTGTAAATCTTGGGGGCAGAGAGAAATCTCTGCTCGCAGGAACATCTCTGCTGACAGCAAAAATGACAGATGCAAATTTTGAAGAGTTTTTGTTGATGACAGATGACAATGGTGCTGTATTTCAGGAAGTTGGCTGTGCATATATGAAAGAGAATCTTACATATGAAACAGCACGGACAATTTACGATAATCTGAATGACATGAAGAATGCAAAGGATCAGTATGGCGATGCAGAGAATAGTATTGATTCGGCTCGTGATTCTATAAAAGAAGCTCGCGAAGAAGAAAGCAGAAAGCAGGAAGAACTGCAAAAACAGACAGAAGATACGAAAAAGAGTGGAAAAGATTCTTCCAAAAAGAAGAAACAATTACCAAAGATGAAAGGTACATCTGGAGGAAAAGTGCGAACAACAAGCTCTAAATCCAAAAAAGTGTCAGCGGATGAGACATCAGTGGAAATGCCGGAAGAAGAGGAAAATATACTGGACATTGTGTCGGAGACAAAGAAAAATGGAGTATTGTCGCTTGTTTTGCCAAGTGATGCCACACTCTCCAATAGTGCCATTTCCTTGGACAGTAGCGTTTCTCATCGAACATTAGAAAAGGGGAATGCAAAAAGAGAGGATTCGGATGACTGGTATTCCAATGTCCTTTTGAATCAGTATTTTAATAATTACTTTTCCTGCTATACAAATCAAAAAAGCGGTCATCACATGAAATATGAATTGGAGTATCTGATTGCAGGAAAAGGTGAGGATGCAGAAAATCTGCGAACGGTGATCAAAGAACTCTTGGCGGTAAGAGAGGCTGTAAATATGGCTAGTATTGTGACTATGGAAGATAAACAGGCAGAAGCACTCGCTATGGCTGTTACGTTGGTGGGTTTCACTTTGAATCCGGCTATTATTGAATTTGTGAAATACGCGATACTTGCGGCATGGGCTTTTGTGGAAAGTGTGTTGGATCTGCGGACGTTATTGCAAGGCGGTAAAATTCCTATTATTAAAACACAGCTTACATGGACATCAAATTTGTCTGAACTGTCGTCGCTACTTTCCGGATGGAGCAAGGCAAAGGAGTCTTCAACAGGTTTTGATTATCAGAGTCACATGGCTGCGTTATTGTTTTTACAGAACAATGGGAAAGTTTGTATGCGGGCAATGGATATGCAGGAAGCCACAGTTTGTAGTGTGGAAGGGTACGAGGACTTTAAGATGGATCGGGTTATTGTTGATGCAAAAGTATGCGCAACCTACGAGTATTCACCAGTATTTCTTGGGTTTGTCACTATAGTAGAGAAGAAGATGAACAATTTCCGAATGCAGCAAACTTCACATTATAGCTATCTCGTGGGGAAGGAGGGTGTATGAGGGTGTCTTTTTGTATGCAAAAGTTACACGATACATCAAAAACTCTCCCAGAGTCTGCAAGCAAAAGTGAGAAAGATTTTGTACCGCAAACAAAATCATCCTATTTTTTAAACTATTTTATTAGCAGTGTTACATCCTGCATCAAAAAGACACCCTTGTACATCCGTGTTAAGGCATCGTATACGTTAGAAGCCGCAGTCATCATCCCGATGGTAGCAGGATTTTTTGCAGTTCTCCTTCTATTTTTCCGTATTATGCAAATAGAGATACAGGTGCAGGAGGCATTGGTATATACCAGTCGGAAAGTGGCAACAGAAGCATCTATCGTGGAATCGCCGACGGCGCTTCTTGCATCTGCTGAAGCAATGTTTCAAAAGGAACTTCGTCAATATTCATTGCCGGATAAATATGTAAAAAGGGGATATCTTGGCGTTTCTCTTTTGAAATCATCATTTGATGGGGGATATGTAGAATTAAATGCAGATTATACTATAAAACTTCCGGTAGGATTTTTCAATAAAAAAGGCGTTCGTATGACGCAAACAAGTAAAAGTAGGATGTGGACGGGAGATGCAGATCCGAATTGTGGACAAAATGAGGACTATGTCTATGTAACAGAGCATGGAACAGTGTATCATCGGAGCAGAGAATGTAATTATCTGGACTTGACTATTCGTGCAGTAAATTACGCAGATGTAGGCGGTAAAAGAAATAAAAATGAACATAAATACTACGCGTGTAGTAGTTGCGTGGTAGAAAAAACAGAACTTGGCAATGTATATATAACGGATTATGGTACTTGTTATCACGCAAGTCTTGGGTGTAGTGGATTAAAAAGAACAATTTATTTAATACCGATCTCAGAAGTCGGTGGTAAGGGGGCATGTTCAAAATGTGGAAGTCATTATTAGAAAATATTCAGGGAATTGTTTTAATGGTTGGGTTGGGATTTTTGGCGTTAGAGGATATAAAAACCCGCAAAATCCGGTCAATGTCAATTATTGTTTTTGCGCTGGCAGGAGCAATTCTTTCATTTTTAAATGGGAACTGGTTTGACTGGAGGCTGATCCTTGGCTTTATACCGGGGATCTTCGTGCTTTTTCTCGGTTTACTTACAAAGGAAACAATAGGTTATGGTGATGGTCTGGTTATTCTGGCATTGGGATGCTATTTAAATATTTTCGAGATTATCGGATTAAGCATGCTGGCATTGACGTTAGCGGGGTTGGCAGCAGTATTTTTGATTGTTGTATACCACAAAGGAAAGAAAGAGTTACTGCCATTTGTACCGTTTCTTTTTGTAGCACACTTGATAGTGATTTTGTTATAACGGCAAAAGAAAGCTGGTGCGGAATGTCATTTATCAGAAAGAAATGGAAAGCAAGCTATACCGTAGAAGCAGCATTTATTGTTCCAATCCTTCTCGGTGCGATGCTTCTTGCAATGCTGATTGGTTTGAATTTATATCAGGATATAAAGGGAGAACAGGAGCAGGAAAAAATCATGCAGATGTGGCAGGTAAAAGATTTTTACAAATATCAGATTGTGGATGAGGTGATAGATAATGAATCATGAAATTGTATATGAGAGAAATCCAACAGGAAGCTATATGAAAATTTTTTCCAATCAGGGGGAAAACCTGGATGAAAAAATCCTTTTAAGACGAAAAATTCCGGGATTGTTATCAATGGAGAAAGCATACCTAGATGGAAATGGACAATATTGGTACAATATATCAGGAAAGCAATCCTTGGATACTTATTGCAATATTCAGAATGTTGGTATAGATGTGATTAAAAAAATTATCATTAGTATTTGCAGTCAAATGGAAATATTGGAATGGAATCTGATTTCTACGGGAAGTTTGATTTTAGAACCGGAATGTATTTTTGTCACAAACAGTAACCAGGAGTTTATTTTCACCTCTTATCCTGGTGCGGAGCAGAATATAGAAGAGGGGTTTCGGCAGCTGATGGAATATTTGCTGACGAAGGTGGACCATAAAGATGCGTTGGCAGTTCATGCCGCATATGGTGTGTATGAAAAGTCTCTGGAAGAAGGAATGGCAATTTGTGATGTGAGAGACTGGCTTACCCGGTCTGAACCTGTGGAGCAGACAGAGAAGAATATACCATTTGCAAAACCACCAGCAGATATTAGGAATCATAATGTAAATGAGGGAGAAATTTCAGCAACTTCTATTTTTATGGAAGATAAACCGATTGTACAGCGTGTGCAGGATAATTATATATATTCTAGTGCAAATCTCAAAAAACAGGAGCAAAGCAGGGATAAGAAAAAACAGTGGGATAGTTTTATAAAAGAAAAATTCAGCTCGTTTGGTTTTAAAACTGTTGAGAAAACAAAAAAGAAACAGGCGAAAAGAATAGAAGTGGTGTATCCGGAAGAGCAGGTCTATATGGTTCCACAACCAACGATTCATCCGACCGTTTGCTTAACAGGAAATGAGGTACAGGTGAGAGGTGTTCTTCTGTATCAGGGAACAGAGCAACTGCCAGATATTTATCTGGATCAGAAACCTTTACAGGTGGGAAAAGGTACAGGTGCAGATGTTAAAATTGATAAAGAAACCATTAGTCAGTTACATGCGAGAATCTGTCCGGAAGGAAACTCCTTTTATATAGAAGATTTGAATTCTACGAACGGTACATTTGTAAATGATGAAGCATTACCATATAAACAAAAGAAGATACTTCAAGTGAATGATATTGTGCAGTTCGCAGATGTACGATTCCGTTTTTGTTAGGCTTGTAATTCCACTGATTCATGCGTATACTAAAACTAAGAAACTTATATTTACCATGGAATGAGGTATATGCGATGTCGGAACGAAAAGACAGCAAGCCTGTTATGACAATTATATTTGTTGCAATCAATGTACTGGTGTTTGTTGTGCTGGAAGTTATGGGAGATACACAGAGTCCTGAATTTATGGCAGCGCATGGAGCCGTCTGGCCGCCATATGTCAGTGAGGGACATGAGTACTGGAGACTTCTGACAGCTACATTTATGCATTTTGGATTTGAACATATAGCGAACAATATGCTAATTCTTGTATGTGTGGGAATGATTTTAGAGAAAGCGTTAGGCCATGTGAAATTCACGATTCTGTATTTGATTGCAGGAGTAGGAGGAAATGTACTTTCTTGTGCGCAGACGTTGTATACAAAAGATTATGCCGTGTCAGCCGGAGCATCCGGCGCTATTTTTGGCATTGTCGGGGCATTGCTTTGGATTGTGATTTTACATAGAGGACGATATGAGAGCCTGACAGGAAAAGGATTACTGTTTATGATTGTAATTACTCTGTATTATGGAATCACCACTGGTGGAATTGATAACTGGGGACATATTGGAGGCCTGCTTATGGGCTTTGTTATGGGAATTATTTTGTATCGAAGAGTTGATTTTAGAAGAGAAAATCCATATACTTAAAGGTAGCAGAATAAGGAGAATGTGCGGATGAAGATTGTAGTTTATTATGGTGGAAGAGGGTTGCTGGATGACCCGACGCTTTATGTATTAAAGAAAATGGAAGATGTATTGCGGGAACTACGTGTATCGATTGAGCGTTACAATATCTATGAGCACAAAAACGAGATTGCAACATTGCCACAGACTTTCAAAGAGGCAGATGGAATTATTCTCGCTACGACAATTGAATGGCTGGGAATTGGTGGATATATGCAGCAATTTCTGGATGCCTGCTGGTTGTATGGGGATAAAGAAAAAATCAGCCATACGTATATGCAGCCGATTGTAATGTCTACCACATACGGAGAGCGAGAAGGTGAGATGACTTTATCGAATGCCTGGGAAATCCTTGGGGGCTTGCCATGTCCGGGATTGTGTGGATATGTGGAAGATCTGACAACTTTTCAGATGAATAAGGATTTTGGCCTTATTATAGAAAAGAAAGCAGAGAATCTATATCGTACGATTTCACAGAAAATCAAGAGTCTGCCAAGTAGTAATCAGGCAATCAAGCAGAACGTATCAAGAACGCAGAGCATGAATCTGACACCACAGGAGAGTGAGCAGCTTTCCAAGTATGTATCGGATGATTCTTATGTGAAACAGCAAAAAGAAGATATCGAAGAACTTGCATCGATGTTCAAAGATATGTTAGGACAGACACAGAGCGATGATGATATGCCGTATATCAAGGAACTCGAAAGTCATTTTATTCCAACAGAAGGCTTTAAAGCAAGATATTCTCTTATTATTGAAGATATTAAGAAACCGCTGTATATTGGTGTGGATGGAGAAGAACTTGTTATGCATTATGGACAGGAGAATGATGTGGATGTAATTGCCAAGATGAGCAAAAATGTTCTTCAGTCTATTTTGGATGGACGAATGACGTTCCAGAGAGCCTTTATGACAGGAGAAATGACGGCGCGGGGAAATTTTAAAACGCTTCGTATGTTAGACCAGATTTTTGTATTTTGACAGATAGGAGGACAAAAATGAGAGACGATAATTGTATTTTTTGTAAGTTGGCGAATGGGGATATTCCTACAAACAGTATCTATGAGGATGAAGATTTTAATGTGATTTTGGATGCAAGTCCTGCAACAAAGGGACATGCGCTGATTTTACCAAAGCAGCATTATGCAAACATGTTTGAGATTGACGATGAAATTCTTGCTAAGGCAGCAAAGCTTGCAAAGCGTGTTATCACACATGAAAAAGAAGTGCTTGGTTGTGATGGATATAATGTATTGCAGAATAATGGAGAAGTTGCTGGTCAGACAGTATTTCATTTCCATATGCATCTGATTCCAAGATATGACGGAGAGAAAGCAATCATTGACTGGGATCATAAAGACTTCTCAGATGATGAGATGAAAGCTATTTGTAATAAGATGAAATTTTAAACAATAAGTGAAGAGTTAAACAGAAAGCAATGTAAGAGTATTATTGCATAAATAAAAAGAGGGCAGGTATTAGCGTGCCTGCTCCTCGATTAAGTTTACGATGGTACCAATGGAATCCATCTGTCCGCTTTCGGACATTGCTTTTTTATATTTTTCTCTGTTTTCATATACTTCTTTTACTGCAGAAAGAAGTGTCTTATCCGTTAACTGTTCTTCTTCGAGAACATAAGAAAATCCCTGTTTTGCAAAAGATTTTGCATTCAAGATCTGATCACCGCGGCTGGCAGCAGCAGACAGTGGAATCAGAATATTTGGCTTATGCAAAGCCAGTAATTCGCAGATGGAATTTGCTCCGGCGCGGGAAATTGCCATATCTGCAAGTGCAAACATGTCTGTTAATTCAGCACTTGCATATTCGAACTGTGCATATCCAAGGACACCTTTTAATTGTTCATCAAGATTTCCTTTGCCACACAGATGTATGACATAAAACAGTTCAAGCAATTCTGGTAATACTTTACGGACTGCTTCATTAATTACTTTCGAGCCGGAACTTCCACCTACAATTAAGAGAACTGGTTTATTATGATCTGGAAAACCACAGTAGCGAATGGACGCTTCTGCATTTCCGGTAAAAAGTTCCCGACGAATCGGAGATCCTGTCAGGACAGCTTTTTCTGCAGGAAGATATTTCATTGTTTCCGGGAAGTTGCAGCATACTTTCTTGGCACCGCGGATCGCAATTTTGTTTGCAAGTCCCGGTGTAATGTCGGATTCATGAATGATTGCCGGGATGTGGCAGTGTTTTGCCGCCAATACCACAGGGACAGAAACAAATCCACCTTTGGAAAAAACAACGTCTGGTTTTATTTTCTTTAAGATAGAAATAGCCTGACCATAACCTTTAAGAACTTTGAATGGATCTGAAAAATTTTTCCAATCAAAATAGCGGCGGAGCTTACCAGAAGAAATTCCGATGTATGGAATGTTCTGGGCTTCAATTAATTCCTTCTCCATACCGTGATAAGAACCTATGTAGGTAATGTCATAACCAGCTTCTTTTAATGCCGGCATCAAAGCAATATTTGGTGTAACATGACCTGCAGTACCACCACCGGTCATTACGATTTTCTTTGTTGTTTTCATGAAGATATATCCTCTCTGTTTGTTATTTGGAATTCGTAGTCTATGCTGATCTGACAGCAAGCAGTTACATGAAAACTATATTATACTTTCCAGACAAAAAGTCAAGAAGCACGGGGGTTGGACACTGTTATACGCCAAAAATGACAAACTTTACGTGCAAAAAACTGTCGAAACTTGCGACCGAAAGGATATTCCGAAATATGCGTTCTTTCATTATAATATAGTTAGAGGACGTACGATATTAAACAATATGAAAGAGAGGCAGTTGATATGACAATTTTATTGCAGATTATGGAGTGGGTACATACATACCAGAGAGAAGTTTTTACAGGTGCCTTTTTTGGTGTACAGGCAGTTGTTTTTATTTCTCTTATGATAGTGTCACATAAATTGACTAAGACACAAAAAATAATAAATAAGATGGCAGATCAAATTGTGGATCGAATAGAGAAATGCCTGAAACTTGTTGTGGAACAGAAAGGCGATTCCATAACAGAGAAGCATATCGTCAATGTAGCGGAGAATCATCAGAAGGATGAGGAGGAAAATCGTGTGATTTCATCTGTCCTGAAAGAGATTTTTCCATAGAAAATATGTGCATTTGATGTAAAATGTTAAACTGAATGTAATATTTATTTCCTCAAAAAGAAATGCAGAGTGTGCCAGGGGTTTGGCACACCCATTTTTTTTTGCAAATATTAAGTGGGTGTGGAGAGAATCACCCAAAATTTGCCAAAAATTTGACAAACGCTTTTTACTATGCTACAATGCGAACTGTAACAAACTTGTAACATTTGAAATAAAGTGTTTAAAAACGCAACATAAGTGTAATACTTATCGCATAAGATAGTAATACATGATTGCGCACATCATTGTTATTAAATGATATGCAATGAGAGAATACGGAGGTTCATAATGAAATTTAACAAGAAAGTGGTTGAAAGTGTAATGGTAGCAGGAATTGCTCTTGCATTAACAATCGCAGCGGTTACCGGTAATGGCGTGAAAGCTGCCGATCAGGTGGCAGAAACACAAATGGACAAAAATGGAATGGCCGGAGTAGCAGTTGCTATGAACGCATACGAACTCGAAGCAGCAGATATGCTTGACAGTATGGTCTCAGTTGAAAAGAGTGATTCCAATATCGTTGCAGCATCGGTAGAGGATGTATCGGATACATCGGTGGAAAGCGTTGCTTCCGAAGATGTTGAGACTGAGCCAGAGGTAACTGTAGAAGATTCCATGGATGATAAAGAATTGTCCGATGAGGAAAAAGAGTGGAACAATAAATTGATGGCAGATGTCGATGAGTTCTTGTATGTACGCAAGTCGGCAGATGCAGATTCAGAAATTGTTGGCAAGATGTATAAGGGTGACCGTGCAGTCATTAAGGATGAAGGAAGTGAATGGACAAAGATTACTTCTGGAAATGTAAAAGGATATGTGAAAAATGATTACTGCGTAACTGGCCAGAAAGCATATGCATATGCCAAGAAAAATTGTAAGACAGTTGCAAAAGTCGAGATTGATGGACTTCGCATCCGTGAGAAAGCAAGTACAGACGCTGATGTAGTTAAGACTGTTGCATCCGGAGACAAACTTGTTGTAAATACAAAAGCTGATACAAAAGATGGATGGGTTGCAGTTAAAGTTGATTCTCAGACCTGTTATGTAAGCGAAGATTATGTTACAGTCGCATTGAAGACAGGAAAAGCAATCACGATTGAGGAAGAGATTGCAGCGCAGAAAGAAGAGGAAGAGCGTAAGGCAAAAGAAGAGGCTGTAAAACAGGAAGCAGCAAAGAAGAGCACTCAGAGTTCATCATCTTCAAGTTCTTCTTCAAATGGACAGACAACAACAACTTCTTCTTCGCAGGGAACATCTCTTGCAACATCTGCAGATGAAGAAACATTACTTGCAGCATTGATTCAGTGTGAGGCAGGTGGACAGAGTCAGCAGTGTATGCTTGCTGTGGGAGCTGTTGTAGTGAATCGTGTACACAGCGGAAGTTTTGCAAATAGCATTCGCGGTGTTATTTATCAGCGTGGTCAGTTTGGTCCGGCTTCTTCCGGAAGATTAGAGTCCAGACTTGCCAGTGGTGTGAGCGCAAGCGCAAGACAGGCAGCGCAGGCAGCACTTGCAGGAAATGATCCGACAGGTGGCGCAAAGTACTTTAAGCTTGCATCCAGCGGACACGCAGGCGTTGTGATTGGACCGATTGTATTTTATTAATTTTTGATTGGTTCATGAATCATAGATTATACAGGCAGATGTATCGATATTTCGATATATCTGCCTTTTCTATTTGTTTCATGTATGACAATGTGTGCATTTAGTAGGTTGTAATCGACGGATAAATGGAGTAAAATAACTTCATTGTAACGAAATAAGGAGGAAGAGCAATGACATTAAAGGGACGGAATTTTTTAAAGTTAATGGATTTTACACCGGAGGAAATCACATACCTGATTGATTTATCCGCAGAATTAAAGGAGAAAAAGCATCAGGGCATCATGCATGACAGCCTTGTAGGCAAGAATATCGCATTGATCTTTGAAAAGACAAGTACCCGAACCCGCTGCTCTTTTGAAGTGGCTGCACACGATCTGGGTATGCATGTTACATATCTTGATCCAAGCGGTTCACAGATTGGAAAGAAAGAAAGTATTCCGGATACAGCTCGTGTACTTGGAAGAATGTTTGATGGAATTGAGTACCGTGGATACGGTCAGGAAATCGTAGAGGAACTGGCAGAATATGCGGGAGTCCCGGTATGGAATGGACTGACCAATGAGTTCCATCCGACACAGATGATCGCAGATATGCTGACAATTCGTGAGCATCTCGGACAGCTTAAAGGTGTGAAGTTCGTGTATATGGGAGATGCCCGTTACAATATGGGTAATTCTCTTATGGTAACATGTGCAAAACTTGGAATGCATTTTGTGGCATGTACCAATCCGAAATATTATCCAAACAAGGAACTGGTTGATTACTGCAAGGATGTTGCAGCGCAGACAGGCGCGACAATTACATTGACAGACGATGTTGCGGAAGCTACCAAAGATGCTGATGTCATCTATACCGATGTATGGGTATCCATGGGTGAGCCAGAAGAAGTTTGGGCAGAGCGTATCAACGATCTGAAACCTTATCAGGTAAATGCCAAGGCATTTGAAAACGCAAAAGACAGCGCTATCTTCATGCATTGTCTGCCGGCATTCCATGACTTAAAGACTACCATCGGCAAACAGGTTTACGAGAAGTTTGGATTATCAGAACTTGAAGTTACGGATGAAGTATTTGAAGGACCGCGTTCGGTTGTATTTGATGAGGCAGAGAACCGTATGCATTCCATCAAGGCAATTATGAAAGCGACATTATCAGATTAAAACAAGTGGTCAAGACGTATGAAAGCAGAAATATTGAAAATGCTCCGTGAAACAGACGGATATGTATCCGGACAGGAGCTGTGTAATCATTTTGGCGTGTCCCGTACAGCTGTGTGGAAAGCAATCAATCAGTTGAAAGAGATGGGATACGAGATAGAGGCGGTGCAGAACAAAGGATATCATCTCCTGTCTGTGCCGGATGTGATTAACGATGTAGAGTTGGAGAGCATCCGAAAGACAAAGTGGGCAGGATGCGAGATTCATTATTTTGATACTATTGATTCTACAAACACGAAGGCAAAAGAACTGGCAGAGAGTGGTCATCCCACGGGAACTCTGGTAGTGTCCGAGCAGCAGACCGCAGGAAGAGGACGCAGAGGCCGGTCCTGGGAATCACCATCCGGAATCGGTATATTTATGACACTTATGCTCAAACCGGATATCAATCCGAACAATGCATCTATGCTGACACTGGTTACGGCATTGGCTACTGCACGGGCATTGCGCAGAGTTGCCAATGTTCCAGCACTGATTAAGTGGCCGAACGATCTAGTGGTAAACGGAAAGAAAATCTGTGGAATGCTCACAGAAATGAGTGCACAGTTTGATTATATCAACAATATTGTCATTGGTATTGGTATCAATGTACACAATGAAGCTTTTCCGGAGGAGATTGCAGAGACAGCAAGTTCCCTTTTTCTGGAATGTGGACATCGCTTTCACCGGGCGGATATTATAGAGGCTTTTTTGGAAGAGTTTGAGGAAGCTTATGAAGTGTACCTTAAGACCGAGGATATGGAAGGCTTGCAGGAGGATTACAATGAACTGCTGGTGAACCTGAACCGACAGGTGCGGGTGCTTGATCCGAAGGAACCATTTGAAGGAAAAGCAATGGGAATTACAAAAAAAGGAGAGCTCATCGTAGACACGTGGGAATCGCGCAAGCTGGTGTCTTCCGGAGAGGTTTCCGTGAGAGGAATATACGGATATGTCTAAAGAAGTTACGTTGTGTGTATCCAATGCATACCAGAAAAAGTTCTACCTGAATGAGAATTTTAATGAACTGCCACAGTCTATTCGCGAGGAACTTAAAATCATGTGTGTGCTTTACACAGAAGATATCGGTGGAATTTTGGAACTTGTATTTGATGAAGAAGGAAATCTTCAGTTTAAGACAAGCTGTGAAGAGGGCGATTTCTATTATGATGAGATCGGAAGTGTGCTGAAGATCAAACAGTTCAGAAATGAAAAGCGGGAATTGCTTGAGGCCGTGGAAACATATTATCGTGTAATGTTTCTGGGCGAAGGATGGAGCGAGGAGGAATAGGACATGATATTAACAATAGATGTGGGAAATACAAATATTACCTGTGGAGTATTCGATGGGGATGTCATTGTTGCTTCTTTTCGCATTACCACCAAGATGCCGCGTACATCCGATGAATATGGAATGATCCTTTACAATCTGCTCGAACAGAATAATATTCAGCCAATGGATATCGGGGATGCGATCATTTGCTCTGTTGTTCCGAATGTGATGCATTCCCTGCGGGGCGGACTGGTAAAATATTTTCATATTACACCGATTATTGTCGAAGCAGGAATTAAGACAGGTATCCGTATTGTGACGCCGAACCCGCAGCAGATCGGTGCGGATCGAATCGTGGATGCCGTTGGTGCATATGAAATATATGGAGGTCCTGTATTGGTGATTGATTTCGGTACGGCTACAACATATGATTTTGTGGATGAAAGCGGGGCTTTTCTCGGTGGAATCACGGCACCGGGTATCCGGATTTCTGCGAAGGCACTTTCAGAAGATGCTGCAAAGCTTCCGGAGATTGAAATCAAAAAGCCGGAGAGCATTCTTGGAAAAGATACTATCACGAGCATGCAGGCTGGTATTGTTTACGGACAGATTGGTCAGACGGAATACATTATCAACAAAGTAAAAGAAGAAGTCGGACTGGAAAACGTGAAAACGGTTGTGACCGGTGGACTGGGACGTATTATTGCAAACGAGACAACGTGTATCGATATTTATGACCCGAACCTTACCTTAAAAGGTATTTACCGCGTGTATAAAAAACAGAATCGGAAAATAAAATAGTATGATAAAAGCATTAAAAATAGGCAATGTGACATTGCCGAATAATTTAATACTGGCTCCTATGGCAGGCGTAACAGACCTGCCATTTCGCTTGTTATGCAAAGAGCAGGGAGCGGGACTTCTGTGTATGGAGATGGTCAGTGCCAAAGCCATTATGTACAAAAACCGCAATACACAGAGCCTTTTGGAGATTGATCCGAGAGAAAATCCGGTATCGTTGCAGCTGTTTGGGTCAGATCCGGATATAATTTCGAATATAGCGCATGAAATCGAGGAACGTCCTTTTGATCTGCTGGATATTAATATGGGATGTCCGGTGCCGAAAATTGTGAATAACGGTGAGGGATCGGCGCTGATGAAGAACCCGAAACTGGCAGGGGAGATTATCCGAAAGACAGTAAAGGCAATCAACAAACCGGTGACTGTAAAAATCCGAAAGGGATTCGATGACGATCATGTGAATGCAGTGGAGATGGCAAAGATTGCAGAGGATGCGGGAGCGGCAGCAGTGGCTGTGCATGGCCGCACAAGAGAACAGTTTTATTCCGGAAAGGCAGACTGGGACATTATCCGTCAGGTAAAAGAGGCGGTATCCATTCCCGTGATTGGAAATGGAGATCTGCTGACGGCGGAGGATGTGATCGCTATGGAGGAACAGACGGGATGTGACGGCTTTATGATTGCCCGGGGGGCACAGGGAAATCCATGGATATTCAAGCAGATTTTGCACTATTTTGAGACTGGTGAGCATTTACCGAAGCCTTCTGTAGAAGAGGTGACACAGATGATTCTGCGGCACGCCAGGATGATGCTGGAGTTCAAAGGAGAGTACATTGGCATCCGTGAAATCCGTAAACATGCAGCCTGGTATACCGCAGGATATCCAAATTCGGCACGGCTTCGTGTGGCAATCAACAATGTGGAGTCGTTTGAGGCTTTGGAAGAGTTGCTTATAGGCAATCTCGAAGAAACCGGAAACGGCTCAAAACCTTGACATTATGCGGTTGATTGGGTATAATACCTTAGTTAATTTATAGAGATACGTAGTTTTTTAAATATTATTATAAAGCGGGGTAAAAAAATGGATAAGAAAAATATCTTGACCTATGAAGGTCTGAAAAAACTTGAAGACGAGTTGCAGGATTTGAAAGTTGTAAAACGTAGAGAGATTGCACAGAAGATCAAAGAGGCCCGCGAGCAGGGTGACTTGTCCGAGAATGCAGAGTACGATGCAGCAAAGGATGAGCAGAGAGATATCGAGGCTCGTATTGAAGAAATCGAGAAGATTCTTAAGAATGCAGAAGTCGTTGTTGAGGAAGAAGTAGACTTAGACAAGATCAGCATCGGATGTAAAGTCAAGATTCTTGATTGTGAATTTAATGACGAGTTAGAGTATAAACTTGTTGGTTCCACAGAGGCAAACAGCTTAAAGGGAAAAATCAGTAACGAGTCTCCAGTAGGCCGTGCACTGATCGGAAAGAAAGTTGGAGATACCGTAGTTGTCGAGACAGAAGCAGGAGAGCTTTCTTACAAGGTACTTGAAATCCAGAGATCAACAGTAGAATAGAAAGGAACGAAAGATGGCGGGAAATAATGCAAATCAGGGCGGCCAGCAGGATGTAAACCAGCTGCTGAAAGTTCGCCGCGAGAAGTTGGCAAATCTGCAGGAAGCAGGACAGGATCCATTTCAGATTACAAAGTATGATGTGACACATCATACTTCAGATGTAAAAGAAGTATATACAGCTCATGAAGAAGAGCTTTTAGCAGGAAGACCGGAAGTTAATACAGATGGTATGGACGAGGCTGAGGCAAAAGAAGCTACAAAGAAAGAATATGAAGAGAGAAGAAGCATCATGGATGCATCTCCAATTCAGGTATCCATCGCTGGACGTATGATGTTCAAGCGTGTTATGGGTAAAGCATCTTTTGCAAATATTCAGGATTTAAAGGGAAGCATTCAGATTTATGTTGCCCGTGACTCTATCGGTGAGGATTTATATGCAACATTTAAGAAGTCCGATATCGGTGATATCTGGGGTGTAAAGGGATATGCATTCCGTACAAAGACCGGAGAGATTTCTATCCATGCAGAAGAGATGACACTTCTTTCCAAGTCTTTACAGATTCTGCCGGAGAAGTTCCACGGACTGACTGATACCGATATGCGTTATCGTCAGAGATATATTGACCTGATCATGAACCAGGAGAGCAAGGAAGTATTCGTAAAGCGTTCTAAGATTCTCAAAGAGATCCGTAACTTCCTGGCTGACCGTGATTTCATGGAAGTTGAGACACCGATGCTTGTTGCAAACGCAGGTGGTGCAGCAGCAAGACCATTCGAGACACACTATAATGCATTGAACGAAGATGTAAAGCTTCGTATTTCTCTTGAGCTTTACTTAAAGAGACTGATCGTTGGTGGTCTTGAGCGTGTATACGAGATCGGTCGTGTATTCCGTAACGAGGGTGTTGATACCCGTCACAATCCGGAATTTACACTGATGGAGCTGTATCAGGCATACACCGATTACGAAGGCATGATGGAACTGACAGAGTCTATGTTCCGTTACCTTGCTGAAAAAGTATGCGGATCTACAAAGATTTCTTACAATGGTGTAGAAATTGATCTTGGAAAGCCATTTGCACGTTTAACCATGAACGATGCAATCAAGAAATATACCGGTATTGATTTTGATCAGGTACCGGATGATGCAGCAGCAAAGAAGCTTGCAGATGAGCATCATATTGCATACGAAGAGCGTCATAAGAAGGGTGATATCATCAACCTCTTCTTCGAGGAATACTGCGAGAAGGAACTGATCCAGCCAACATTTATCATGGATCATCCAATCGAGATTTCTCCACTGACAAAGAAGAAACCAAGCGATCCTACCAAGGTAGAGCGTTTTGAGTTATTCTGTAATACATGGGAGATGTGTAATGCATACTCCGAGCTGAACGATCCGATCGATCAGCGTGAGCGTTTCGCAGCTCAGGATGCGAACGCAGCTGCTGGTGATGACGAAGCAGAGCACACCGATGAAGATTTCCTGAACGCACTGGAGATTGGTATGCCTCCTACAGGTGGTATCGGATACGGAATCGACCGTCTGGTAATGTTACTTACAGACAGTCAGGCTATCCGTGATGTACTTCTGTTCCCGACAATGAAGTCATTGGACTCTGACAAGAAGGCAAATAAGACTTCCGAAGCAGCTCCTGCAGCAAGTGAGCCGACAACAAGTGTGTCCGCAGAGAGCGTACAGCTTGATCTTTCAAAAGTAAAAATCGAGCCACTTTTTGAGGAATTTGTAGATTTTGATACATTTGCAAAATCTGATTTCAGAGTTGTAAAGATTGAAGCCTGCGAAGCAGTGCCAAAGTCAAAGAAGCTTCTCAAGTTCACATTGAATGATGGAACTGACAAGAAACGTACTATTTTAAGCGGTATTCATGAGTACTACGAGCCGGAACAGCTCGTTGGAAAGACATGTGTAGCAATCACAAACCTTCCTACAAGAATGATGATGGGAATCCCATCAGAAGGAATGTTGATTTCAGCAGTGTACGAATATGACGGACACGAAGGATTGAATCTGCTTATGTTAGACGACGTAATTCCTGCTGGAGCAAAGCTGTATTAAGAGAGTAAAATTAAAGATTGTATTACTTAGAGGACATTTTCTAAAGAAATTTAGAAGATGTCCTCTTTTTGCGTTATAGGAACAACTGAAATAGCGAAAGGAGATTTATATGGAGCACACAAAGGCAGCCTGTACTTCATCATCCAGTAGATCTGTGGTTACGGCATACTGCATGCGTTTCGTTCAATGAGTATTGAAAAAGCTTTCCGGATAATATATTATAAAATCAGGTAACAAGGTCGAAATGCTTATAAAGGAGAGGGTTTTATGGGTAAAAAAAGGTGGCATAAGAGGCTGTCGGTAACCGTGCTGGCAGCGATACTTGCAGTCAATTACGGCGGGGCAAATATATCAGCAAGAGCAGAAACGGTTTCCGCTGTCGAGGAAAGCATTCAAGCAGAGGCGAAAGGGCTGACGGCATCTCCGTCCGATGCAGAAAAGACAGAAAAGCCGGAGAGCACAAAGCTCCCAGAGATCAGTGCGGCAGCCAAAGAGATCGGGAGTGCAATGTATGCGGATGCTGCCGAGAATATCGTCTATACGATCAGTCATGCTTCCGAAGGCTTTTCGGTTAGCGGCGGAGCACTCAATACAAATGTCACTAAGCTTACAGAGGCGGTAAAGGCAATCTTAGCCCAGAGCAAAACAAAAAAGGTGGCCATAGACTTCAATAATATTGTTTCTTCGGAAAGTGATGGCATCCAGCTTGACACTCCGTGCGAACTGACCCTGACGGGCTCCTATGAAGCGGTAGAATCATCGGGAGGAGCGTTATTTAACATCAAGAGCGCCGGCTGCTTTACCATACACAATACCGCAAATATCACAATATCTTATCAGGCAATCATAAATAGTAAAGGCACAGAAGTGATCTTTGAGCATAACGGCGGTACTCTTACGCACAGCACCGGCGGCCAGTTATTTAACCTGAAGACCAATGATAAGGTATATCTGACGGGCGGTACGATAAACGGTACTGTTTTTGGAAATGAGAAGTGGGGATATGTGGAGATCTCCGGGGGTGTCTGGAACGGAAGCCTTGGGTCCGTAAAAGAAGTCAAGATAAGCGGAGGCAGCCTGAAGAATTGTAAATACGATACAGATCCGATATATGCGATCAGAGGAGCCGAGAAAATATCGATCAACGGCGGCGAGATCTATGCGAAAAATACAAATACAAATACGAAGAACGCCAACAGAGCAGCCTATGCCATCAGCATGGCGAATAAGACCGAACTGACCTTATCCGGGAATGTCGATATCTCTGCTTCTTGCGACAGCGGAAAACAGGGTTCCCTATACTATTTCGGTGGCGCCTATCCTACGGTGAATGCGACCGGCTTGACCTCGGTTAATTCCGGTTTTACTCTGGCGCCTTCTTATTCAGCAATGAAGTCAAACTCGGCGTTGACAAACTGGCTGGAGTGTTCTGATAATAACATTGACTCATTGCTCGAGAGTATAATATTAAAGGTGATCTATTCGACTGAGGCGACACAGGGTGAATATGATAGTTATATATTAAAAAAGGCCGCCGGAAATTATATCCGGATCGTGGATAAAAATGCTCCGGCAAGCCAGATCGAAGAAGGCGTTATTAAAAAAGCGGATATTCAACTGTCAGAAGATGGAACTAAATATGATGTTACCGTTACGTATGCCTCTGCGGGAGAAGGGACAGAGGAAAATAAGAATTACCCGTATGATAAAACCTCCGGCAGCGTATCCGGTATATTAAATGATATCTTGCTTATGAATACGGGAACTGCCGGCCCTCAGATCACTATTGGCAGTACGGCTAATCCGATCAGTGAGGATATTACGATAGATACGGCGGGCTTCAGCGAGGAGAATGCCGTTGTATTAGAAGGAAAGATTATAGGAAGGGTCACGGTCACCGGAAAAGGAACATTAAAATCCAGCCTTAGCTGTTCCGGCTTTGTCGGTGCGACACCGAGTACGATCCATATTACAGGAGGAGAGATCATCGGGGGAAGTACGGATTCTACGGATTCGCCGGTGATCTGGTTGAGTGCAGCAAACCTGATCGTTGAAGGAGACAATACAGTGATCCGGAATGCGAATCAGTCATCAGGCTCTGTTGAGAGCCACGACACGATCAGTGCGACAGGCGGCGTACAGATTACGATCCGGGGAGGCATGATCGAGTCTTCCGGTGGACGTGCTTTGTATATATACAGAAAAGGAGATTCTGCCTTAGCCGACTCCTATGCTTCTCTCCTTGTCGAGGGAGGAACCATATCAGGAGCCAAATATGGTATTTACAATACCGAACATAATGAAGTCACGATAAAGGGTGGTACGATCCAAGGGAAAGAATCCGATATCTTCCTTGCACATGACACCACTAAAATCTCTTGTGAACCAAAAAAGTTTACCGTAGAGAATGAAAGCTCCTCAAAGTCATTCCCCTTTGACAAGATGCAAATCGAAAAACTATCCAATACGAATGAGATCGATTTCACGAAGGCAAAGCTTACTGCTGATGATAAGTTAAGTATCGTTTTCGACAGCGGAGCGGAAGCAGGCAAGCTGTTTCGAGTATCCACAGAGGAATACAGGAGCTTTCTAAAGGCGGTTAAGCTTTCCGGTCCGGCAGCGCCGGTCTGCGTGGTCTATAATTCTGCCAAGCCCCAAGCCTCGCCGGAAACAACAGACATCTATGCGTTCCCAAAGACAGAGCAGCGGACAGTTCATGTTAAATATTATAACGCGTATAAAGACACAGAGCCGTTTTATGATGAATATCTTTTAAAAGAATATACGGTCAATGGTGCAAAACCGATAAACAGCTACCTAAGTAAAACAGTGCCTTCCGGGACAAATCAGGATAAGTTTTCCGTATGGCGCTATAAGGATGACATAAGAAAGGGTACAGCGGCAGATGAAACGCGCACCGTTAAGGAGCTTGTCGAGGATAGGCTTGATACTGAGGCAAACAAAGCCCCGGTGGTCGAGCTTTACGCAGGATACAAGGTCTCTCTTACGGGTAACGCAGCTGCTGACGGAGACAGCTCGGTCAGCTTTCAGGCAAAGTCTGATGGAACGATCCTGTATTATACAGAAGAAACAAAGTACAGCCCATACAGTGGCGAAGAATTAAGGGCGGCGGCTAAGGCAGAAGCTACAAGAGCAGATTTTCAGTCTTTAACCTCAGAAGGTGGTAAATTCACAATTTCCTACACGGGGCGGGAGCCGGGACAATCCTATTCCTGCATTATGGTTGCCGAAAACGCAAATCTTGATGTATCCGATGCACTTAAGCTGACGGCAGCGACAAATAACCGTGTATTAAATAAAGAGGATTTCAGCATTGGCGATACCAAATTTACCTATGCCGGAAATCAGGCTACACATGGAGTGCGTGTAACACCGACTTCGAAAAACAGCGGAAAATTCGAGATCGATATGGTGCGTTATAAAAAGAAGGAGGGAGAGGAATATACAGGAGGCTTCCTCGGAGAGCAGGCGGAAGCCGGTGTATATGGCGTATTTGTCACTACGAAATCGGAAGTGCCCGGGATCAATCATGCGACAGATCTGTTCCTCTGCGATATGACGATCGAGAAGGCGGACTTTGATCCTTTGTGGTTTAAGACCTTCGGTAAGATCACCTATGGTGAGGATGCGGGGGATGCTTTAAAGCCGGTGATCCGGGAAGAATACAGTACAGCCGGTGCCACAGCCGTTATTACCGGCTATGGAGAGATCAGCTATAAGCTATATGAGGATGAGACCCTTACAAAAGAGGTTTCCCGAAACAGCGAAGGACACTACGACGTGTGCCTGAAGGAAGACGGAACCGTTGGACAATATTATGTGGGAGTTACCTGTACGGAAGGAAGTGCTGTAAAGGCACAGAAAACACCGGTCGCAATCTTCAATAATCAGCTGACGATTGAGAAAGCGGACTACACATTTTCCGGACTGACCTGTGAAAATATCGACTACGGCGAGTCACCGGCCCCCGAAGTTCAGCTGCAAAATGCGGATGTCGGGCCGGTGCGGTTCACCTACACACAGGATACTAGCGGAAGTGACGGTGCAGCTTGGTCTGTCGGAAATAACGCCGGAACATGGTATGTGCGCGCCGAGATCGATGAAAGCCGGAATTTCAAAGCGGCGAAAAGTGAATGGAAGGCGTTTACCGTCAATAAGGCAAAGCTTACCGTTACCGCAAAGAATCTGCGGATCCAAGTAAAAAGTGAGATCCCTAAGTATGAGGCGGTATACGAGGGCTTTGCCGGAGCCGATAACGCGGCTTCCTTAGGCGGAAAGCTTCAGTTCACCTGTTCCTATACGAAGGAGAGCGAAGTCGGTACTTATAAGATTACGCCTTATGGTCTTACATCCGAAAACTATGAGCTCTGCTTTGTCGAAGGGAACGCTGACGGTTGAAGAAAAGAGTGGAGGCGGAAGCAGCAGTGGAGGCGGAAGCAGCAGTGGAGGCGGAAGCAGCAACGGAGGCGGAGGCTCATCCAGTGGTGGAAGTTCCTCAAAGAATGATTCAATTATCATCGACCGCCCGGATAAGGACAATCCAACCACCCCAACCACCCCAACCACAGCGGAAACAAAGACTGTAAAGGCGGATAAAAAGGGAAACGTTGTCATTACAAAAAGTATGGTATCCGATGCCATCTCCACTGCGCAGGCAGATGCGAAAAAGAATGGCAACACCGCAAACGGTATTGCGGTGGTTGTTCCCGTGGAAATCAGCAAACCGCTGAATGGCGTACAGATCACTTTGAAAGCGGATGTTCTGGACAAGCTGGTATCCTCTGGCGTCAAGCGCCTCACCATCGACACCGACCGTATGGCGGACTTTGGATTTACGCTGGATACTCTCAAAAAGCTCAACCGCCAGACCAGCGGCGACATCGTTTTGAAGGTGAAGAAAATCACGGTTACTTCGGTTAAGGCAAAGGCAGCTATCAAAAAACGCCCCGTTTATGACATCTCTCTGTGGGAAGTGAAAAACGTTAAAAAAACCAAGCTGACCAACCAGAAGAAGAATTGGACCAGTACAGAGAGAAAAGCGAAAAAAGTCAAAAAAACCAAGCTGACCAACCTGTGGGGAAAAACCATCAGTATTGCAATTCCGTATACTCCGAAGAAAAACGAACAGCCGGGTAACCTCTATGCGGTTTTAGTGAATGGAAAAGGTAAGCCCCAGTGGATCACCAGGTCCGGCTATGATGCAGACCAGAAGGCAGTCACCTTTGAGTTTACTAAGTCCGGTGTCTACGGCGTGGGATATAAAGCTAAAAAGCCAGTCCTTACCGACATCAATAATCACTAGGTTAAGGATAACATTCTCTTTGCGGTCAGCCGTGGGCAGATGGCAGTCAGCACCCAAGTGGACGGCTATGAGGTCGGCGAGGATGGTGCAAGAAAGTAAAATCTTATAACACAGAATGGAGATAGACACTCACAAACTTGTGGGTGTCTATTTTTTGTCCTTTTTCAATTCGTCACTTGACATTGTGGCAAAGATTTGATGACGATGGATGAACTGGCAGTCATGGACGGATCAAAATGTATCGTGCATATTCGTGGTGTAAGACCATTTTTCTCAGATAAATATGACTTAACCAAACATCCGAAGTATGGATTAACCTCCGATGCGGATAAGAGGAACTGGTTCGACATAGAGAAGTTACGGTAATGATAACCCTGGAGCAAAGTCACAGGGAATAAATGGTTCTCATTGACAAATCCTGACTTTTGCAGCTAAATGGATATAAAACACCCGTCAAACCCAGTAAATACAAGGCTTGACGGGCTTTCTGCTTTGTCAGATTTTCATGGTGTTTTTTTACTTTTTGGTCTTTGCTAAAACTTTTTTTATTTCCCCCAGAGTACGAATACGTTTTCCGAAATCAATATCTGTAACTCTTTCGATATCTTTTAAAACTTCATCATAATAATCAAATAAATAATAGTTTTGCTGGATTATACTAGGTATAACGAGATTGTTTCATACTTTTCAAAATTATTGCCATTATTTGCAGATTGTTATTGGAAAGAATTTAGCGAGGAAATTCCAAACATAACCTTTGATGTAACAATACTGAATGAGTTTATCAATTCAGACCTTGCAGATGATAAAAAGATGGTATTTCTCAATAAAGCAGATGTTTCACAAATGACAGAGGAAATGTTTGATTTCGTTGTTATGACAGATATTAATGTACCTAAGAAATATTTGACAGCAACATGGAATCATTTAAAAATTGATGATAGACCAGCATTTATGGTGAAATATTTTGATTCTTTTGTCATTAGTGAAATACAAAGTATGTTTGCGCAGATGCCAAATGAGTATCATGCATTAAAACAAGAGAAGAGCAGACATGAGACGCTTCTTGAAAAGAATGGAACAAATGAAGCTCTGTGTAAAAAGCTAGTAACTGCTGGATATCTCTCTTCTTATGACATAAAGAAAGAGAAAAACATTTTATTTACTGGTGACTTAGAAAAGTATGTTGCAAGAGTAAAAGCAAAAAGGTAGGTATGATTATGGAATTACAAGATATACAAGACAAAATAAATAACCTTCTTACAAGTACAGTGTATGCCAGAAAATGTGGCTAAGATTTGTGAGCTTTTTGACGTTACAGCGGATTATATATATTATGGTGTAGAGAGTAGAGGTACTGATGCCACGGGTGTTGATAATATTGTGAATCTAGTTAAAGACTGTAATCCAAATGAACTGGATAGGATTGGAAAGATGATGTTGTTTTTAGGATAGATTATATTATGAGATAACTTCTATTAGGTGATAATTTATTGATTATCAAGACTCTTCGTGATAAAATCAAAATACTTCGAGATGGGGGATGGTATCAATGCTAATTACAAAACCAAAACTATCTCTTGAGGGACAAATTGAGCACTTGAAGGAAAAGGGAGTGCTCTTTAACATAATGGATGAAGAGTCGGCTAAGGAATATCTTACTCAGCATAACAATTACTTTAAACTGACTGCATACAGAAAAAATTATGATAAGCATCCCGATGGAGAAAATAAAGGAAAATACATAAACCTTATGGCATGGTATACATTCATCCGGAAAATATCAGAATACCCAAAGAGTGTATCAGGAGATGTATAAAATATATCCTGCAAGCAATACTTTTGTGGATAAACCGGAAAAAATAATTGTTGAAGATACAAATTCGGGATATGAATTTTTTAAGTCCGTAGCAAATGAACACGGTATTACGTGCGAAAGTGCGGGTGGCAAAACTAAATTATTTTCTAAATTGTCGAATTGTGATGGAGAAAAGATCTGTATAGTAGCGGATGGTGCTGCAATTGGACCGGAGATGGATGCACTCTATAAGACAGCTCTAAAAAATCGTAACATTAAATTGTATCTGCCGGAATCTTTTGAGTGGATAATTCTCAGTTCGGGTTTATTGGAAGATAAGGAAGTAAAGGCGATTTTAGAGGCACCGGAGAATTACATAGAAAAAGCTAGTCTTTTGCGGAGCGGCATTGTAGCAATACGATGTTAGCTCTGTTTTTCTTTATCTTGATATATAAATAATAAAGGATCTTATTCAGTAATACACTGGAAAAGATCCCCTTTTATTGGAATTTATTCCAATGTATAGATTTAGAGAGAACAGATAATTTTGCAAATGGAAGGGATGTTAGAAACTATCGAGTAAATGAAAGGCAGGAAAACAGTATTCGGTTAAAAGAATGATGGGTAGCAGAGTCATTGAAAAAAATATAAATTTTTATAGATACCCTATCTGCTATCTGCCGTCTGCCGGTGCATGAAATTTTCAAGTATCAGGAGTAAGTAAAAGTAGATTGACAGATAATATAGAAAAGTGTATTATAATAGTAAGAGGTGGGATTTCCCACACAAATGCTTGCGTAGGAGGTGTTGGTAATGGAAGCAATGAAAGATTATGTTGCCCATCTGGATAACAAAAAAAGAATCACGCTCAGAGGAGCTGCTTATCAGTATTACAATGTAAAAGAATACGGAAATGGCTGCATTATTTTAGAACCTCGGGAACTGGCAGTGCCAGAGAGCATTTCAGCCAGAACTCTGGCAGACATGGATCGTGCAGTAAGTAACTTTAAGAGAGGCGATGTTTCCCCGGCTATTGACCTGTCAGATTTTTAAAAGGAATAAGAGATGAATTTTAATATACGAATGGGAATTTCTGAAATGCAGGAACTGTGGTTAGACCTGCAGGAGAAATATCGTTCCGGTAATATAAAAAAGAAGGAAGAACAGTTGTATAAAAAATGGGGAAAGGCTTTAAAGCTGTTGTCGGCTGATCCAGGTTATCCGAGTCTTCAAACCCATGAAATAGAGCCATTATCCAGACGTTATGGAATGAAAGTGTGGCAATCATATCTGGAAAATAGAACCAGTGGCGCAATGAGAATGTACTGGGTTTATGGACCAGACCAGAAAGATATTACAATTATCGGACTGGAGCCACATCCGGAAGATAAGAAAAATAGCGCATACGACCGAATTTCACTGTCTGATTTGTAGAATAAAACTGAATATGGAACTAAAACACGAGCAGTTAGTCTATAAAAAATAGGTTAGCTGCTTTTTTCATGCAAAAAAGGAGGTGCTGTGTATGGGATATGCACGTAAAGATGTAGAGAAAACAAAGAAAATAGCAAAGAAATTTGTACGCTATCAAGTAGGGGCAGAGCTTTACAGCATTGGACTGACAAAGTTTCAGGAGCTGGCGAAAGAAGCCAAAGCAGTGTATAAGATTGACAAGATTCTATGTATAAGTGTATCTGTGATTATGCCAGGAAATACAAAATGATGAATGGTTTATTCCATACGGGAATAAATCTTCATCAAATCTTTATTTTTTTCTGTTA
>ERZ1034763.83-NODE-83-length-56047-cov-18.336977_pt1 | contig 56047 bp, 65 predicted proteins | sample MGYA00520701_ERZ1034763 | MGnify/ENA primary metagenome ERZ1034763 (study PRJEB33766, sample SAMN09781707) | gut metagenome | biome: gut microbiome | host: Homo sapiens | place: Madagascar | study: EMG produced TPA metagenomics assembly of the PRJNA485056 data set...
GCAGAGGTTGACTCATGGTTGAAACTGCTGAATGGGCATATTGCGCGTGGCGATTATAATAACGCGGCGGTTATTCGTGCCGGTAAATTAGTTACCACCGCAGTAGAAGCATACACCGATACGCAGTCTGCACTCTTCAAGAAAGCAGCAGCTTATGCGGAAAAGAAACAGGCTGAATCTATTAAAGCAGTTATCACTAACAAGACCGAAGATACCGCCGTTAAAGAGAAGACTTCCCTGAAAGCGAAACAGATCATCAAGAACGGTAATGTCAACTCCGTTGTTGTTACAGAGAAACACATTCCTGCTAACGTTGTAACTGCTGAAGGCGAAAAAGCACTCGTTGTGGATGAAGCTACATTGGAGAACGCAACACCAGAGGAGATCTTCAACAACTCCGCTGAACAGTGGCTCGTTGAGTCTACTATGGGCATGGAGAAGTTTGCTAACGTGCAGAACAAGATCCTCGACTTGTATCACGGTACAGAGAATCACGGTGACGCTACCATGGAAGAAGCTATCACAGCTATCTTGTTCGACAAGGAATTCTTCCGCAGATGTATGCTGACAAGTGATTTGTACACCGGCAAGGACGGTATCTCGGCAAGAGACTTGTTCGATTTCGTTCGTTCGTTGAGTGATCTGATCACAGCTACACCGAAGAACCTCGTCGAAGCAGTACAGAATAACAAGCTGGAAGCGTCTCTCAAGTTCATGCGTGAAGCGATGATGGAGTACGCTATCGTGCATCCGCAGGCAGACGTGGAATCCGTTGTTGAATTGTTCCCCGTGGAACAGAGAGACGCGGTACGCAATAACATCAAGCAGAACACTTGGTTCTGGAGTATGCGTAACCGTATCCTTGACGGCAACATTACTGACGCAGACAAAGAGACACTGAAGCGCGTTGTGCAGTCTATGCCGATCTCGGCAGACGCAAAGAACGCGGTGTATCAAGGTCTGTTGAGTGCTGACCGGTTCACTCGTAACAAGGCGTTCTTCATGTTGGAAACCGGTGCGAACAAGATCTGGAACCTGAAGTACGACAACGTAACATACCCTGCAATGGTCAGTGTTCCGAGCGTACTCTTTGGACAGTATCTGAAAGCGCAGAGCTTGACGTTGAGCGATATGTTCTCCGATACGAAACTGACAGACGCAGATAGAGCATACATGACTGACCGTGGTATCTCGTCTATTGCAGAACTCCGCGCAGAGCAGTTCAATAGATATGCGCCTGACTATACAGTTGAGTTCGGTACAGATGCGTTCGGTAGACGTACTATTTCCTACAGAGGCAGTGACAGTCTGAAGATTGAAGGCGTTAACGCGTTCGGCGATAAAATCATCTCGCAGAGAAATACTATGCTCGATGAAAGAGCGGATGTGTTACCTGCCGGTAAACAGAATATTACGAAGTTGGCATCGGATAATTTGAGCGCTGGTGTGAAAGCCTCGCTTACAATCAATGACTTTATTGCAAGACCTGATCTGCTGAAACCGGAGATTCAGGAAGCGATTCAGAAAGAGTACGGCAGAGTTACCGCGCTGACTACAAGAGCATATCTTGCAACAGAGTACTTGCCTAAGATCGACAGTGGCTTGACTATCGTTGAGATGAGTGACGGTACGTTTGGACTCGGTCAGTTGACTCCGGTGAAGAAGTTGTTTACCAAGAGTCAGCCGAAATATGAAAAGAGCCATCAGTACAGTATTACAGAGATCATTGACGAGAAGTATCTCCCCGGATCGTTGAAAGATATCACGGTTGTGTTTACCGATCAGATTCCGAACAAGATATCTGCTGACGGCTATTATGGATCGTACAATACGTTAAACATCGGAATCGATAACACCATCTACGTTTCCAACCTTGCAATCGCCAAAGGTGCAACCTATGTGAACAACGTAATTGCGCATGAGTTCCAGCACGCTCTTGAGGTCAATAATTTCATGGCTACCGGTACTGCTACTTGGTTCACTGCAGCAGACGCGATTCATGATCCTAACTTCAAACGTGTGGTTGCTGAATTGCAGAAGTATGCACCGGAAGTCGTGCTTGACAGGAACGGTAAACTGCTACCCTCGGCGTATTTGGTTGACGCGGTCAATGACTTCTTGTATTACGGTTCAACAGAGTATCGTGCGTTCGGTTTCAGTGGTACAGAAGGTGTCAAGTATATGCCCGTTGTTGTTCGCTATGCGTTTGATAAGCAGAACGGCAGTCATCAGATGGTACTGCAATTGCCGTGGGGTACTACACTGACGAACGTTGGTTCGACTGCTGCAATGAAAGCGTACAGTCTCATTCCGCAGAAAAATATATCGTATGCAGGTGAAACGCTTGACCACAAGATTGAGTACGTCAAGACTGACGGCAACACGATAACCGTACGTGATCCTCTGCTTGACAAAGAGATTCAGTTGTCCGTTGACGAGAGTGTAGCTAAAGTTGCTGACATTGAAGCGCAGCTGAAGAGTGGCGTAACAATGGCTGACGTGATTGCCGGTATCGGTTCTAAGTTTGAAGCCGGTACAGACCTTGGCACAATCGATAACAGACTGGACGCTACCGAAGATACGAACAAAGACTGGCGCACAAACGAGGCTACAAAGAGCGAGTTGGTACAGATGCTTGACTTCAATGACGATTTGAGTACACTGTCTAAATTCCTGCTCTATGTGAATACCGGAAACATCCTGAATCTGGAGATGTCGTTCCAGCAGTTCTTGCAGCAGGAGATTCCGGTTATCCGCATTCAGCAGACTAAGGTTATCGGAGATAAGAACTACACCGTATTCCGCATTGCAGACGCAAGCACCTACGAGACGTTCTGCCGTGGCACGCAGGCTGACATTCAGGCATACTTGCAACGCGATAAGACGTTGCAGACTGACGAGAACGGCAACGTGAATGCAAACATATACTTCGGTAAAGTTAAGATCGCAGACGCAATGTTCGTTAAAGGCTTTGATCTTGCGTTGAAGAAAGACTCCGTTAGCAATCTTGACAGCATTGAGATGTCGTTCAATCCTAACATGGAACCGCAGACACGTATTGTTAATCTCCCCGTCGAAACAAAACTTCGTGGCGGTGCAATGGCGGGATACACCAAGAAATACTATGCTGATGAGAAAAAGACCGAGTACTACGATCCTGAAGGGCGACTCCGCAAAGAGGTTACGGTCGGCAAGAAGAGCGACAACTTCATTACGAAGACTATCACCTATGACGAGAACGGCAAAATTGTATCACGGAACTACAAGTATCCTACAGTTAAGCGAAACGTCGCAAAGAGCAAGTACGAGGGTACCAATCTGCAATACTTTGTCGGCAGGAACGGTCGTGTTCAGTTGAGTAACGAGATGCAAAAGTTTGTGTTGAATGAGAATCTGGATCCCGTATTGCAGAATAAGATTAACGGTTCCGAAAGAGGTACGCTGAAACGCTCTGACGTGATGGATTATCTTCGTACTACAACATTGGAAGCTGATAATCCGATTCAAAATGCCTTGGCAGAACGTACTTTCAAGGCTATCAAAGAGGTGTTTTTCCCTGATTCCGCAGTGAAAAGTCTGTCCGAATTGGAAGACTTGACTCTTCGAACATCTGAAGCATACGCGTTGAACAAGATATATGAACAGGTTGATCCTGCAATTCTTGATACCAAGGCTAAAGATTTTGTAACGTATCTCAACGGGCTTGCCGAAATAGCACTCAAAAATTACAGATCAATGTACAACAAATACCTTGACAGTTTCAAGTCTCGCGGTGTTCAGAATGACGCAACTGCCCGTATGCAAATCATGCTGCACTTTGATGATACGGTAGGTTCTCTCGGTAGAGCTGCTACCACTGAATGGGGATACCGTATGTATAAGTCTACGGGTGACATTAACGTTGGCGTTAAAGAAGGAAGCGCTATTGGTTCTGGAGAACGTGTCAAATCTACTTCTACGTTTGCAACAGAAATTCGTGAAGATATTGCAGCGATGCCTCGATCTGAAAAGATTGATGCTATTGCTAATGCGATTTCCGCAGACGAAAGTTTGAAATTTGCAAAGCAGATGATGAAACTCGTTAACCCCTCGATCAGCGATGCACAAATTGAATCGTTAATCAGCTCGATCGATGATATTGACAATTTGTCCGGAATGATCAAATCGCAGCTTGGTAGAAGTACCTTTTCTGACGCAGACATCGACTCGTATTACATTCTTGCAGACTATGCTATGAGTACCGGAGAAACTGCTGGAGAACAGTTGACGTTTAAGGGTCTTGTTCGTAATGAAGCTACTATCAGCAACAGCATCCGCTACAAGTACCGCAAGATTATGGATCGACTCAACGACAAGTCGCAGAAACTCATGCTGCAGAAGGCATCCGATCCGAAGTCTCCGTATTATGGGTTGTTTAACAGCAACGGCAAAATCAACGACGACTTGATTCACGACAAGAAAGGCAAACTGCTCTCCGCAGACAAGCTGCAGGACGTTGACTCTAAACTGGAAACGCTACTTGCAGAAGTCCGTTCCGGAGCATATGTTGACCGCAAAACGTACACCGACTATCAGAAAGGTCAGAAAGAACTTCGTCAGAGACTGGAGCAGATTGCACAGCAGAAGCCGGCAGATCCGAAATTCGTCAGAACGTATAACTTCGCTGGTAACAAGATCCAGGTTGACTCCAATCAGGAGATTCCTGCATTCGTTCGTGCAGCACTGGATACTCAGTACACCAACTACAATCAGACAGTCGTCAAAGGCTCTCCGATCACAGACGAAGCACACCTTGAGATGAACTATCAAGAGTTCATTGACAATATGACCGACAAGGTGCTGCAGATGGATCAAGCTACTGCAGACGCTATTTGCGACTGGTATTTGACAGCTAAAGTCTCGACCGATATTGATCAGTTGAGAGTGTATCTTGCTACGGAGCAGTACACGTTGGCAGCACTGTTGAAGATGGATGGCAAGGCTATGTTCAAACTCTCTCCGGAGAAGCGTGACGCGATTCAGCATTTGTACGACAACATTGCATCCATGTCTGGAGCAGGACTTGCTATTCAGAAAGCGATTCTTAACCGGTTCGATCCTTACGGTCAGGCAATGAAATCTCTCGCGCGTAGAGCAAAGATTGACCCGAATGATCCGGACATTGAACCCGTTGTTGAAGCGCTCGGTAAAGCATTCGCTGCCGGAGATTATGATGCGTTCGTTGCGAACAAAGACAAACTGTACGAACTCGTAACGCAGAAAGCACAATACAAGGCTTCCGCGCTTGAACGTCTGCTTGCGTTTGAACGTATGGCAATGCTCTCGTCTCCCGGTACGTGGATCCGTAACTGGACTACGAACTATATGATCCAAGGTTTCACGAAAGCGAACGACGCGTTTGTTCGGCGTGTAGCGCAGAGTGAGTCTGCTGTCAGTAAATTGTTCCAAAAGCTGTACAAGACCAGTGAGCAGAACAAAGAGACTATCGCTTACACCGATGCGGACGGTAAAGTTCTTACCAGTGAGCAATACAACCTTGCAGTAATCAAGCCGACGCAAGAGTCTATTGACTTCGTGAAAGAAAAGATCGTCAAGTCCGGCGTTCTTGCTGCAATCTCTGACGCGGTGATGAAGTACGACACGCGTACAACAAAGAGTCTGAAAGCAACATCCAATGCGTTTGCTGTTGCCGTGATTCAGCAGATGGAAATGCGTTACGGCATGGATAACACGTTGAGATGGCGTTGGACGAAAGCAATGCAGCAGTTTATCTACAAGATGCTCTCCGATGAAAAGTGGGTGAACACGAGATTCGTTGACGTTGTTGCGAAAACTCTTACTGCTGACAATGTAGACTTGACAAAGAACCTCTCCGGCGATGTAGCACGTCACGTTGCAGACGCATACGTCATGGCAGCAGAGGAGTATATGCACAAGCGCAACTTCATTACTGACCTTGAAAACAAGATGTACACCTACGTGGAAGAGCATTACGGTACAAAGAAAGCAGACATCGTAAACTTCATGTACAAGCAGATCTTCCCGTTTGCAGGCGCGTCTCTGAACTGGGCGATTGAAGGTTTGAAATACAGTCCTCTTGGTCTTGCTAACGCGATTTACCGTATGCGTAAGCTGGAGAACACCATTGAACGTATGGAGAAGCTGAAGCAGCAAGGCAAACGTACTACAAGTCCGCAGTTTGCCAAATATCTTGTACAGAAGGACATCTCCAAGGGGTTAGTCGGCAGCATAGGTTCCGCAATTGCTATCGCGCTTGCAGCACTCGGCATCGTTCGTTTTGACGATGATGACTACGACCTGAAGATGCGTATCGGTGACGTGGAGTTCGGACTTTCCGACATCTATGGTATGGATGGATTCCTCATGGGCGCGTCAATTGCCAACGGTTTCAACAACTTCCTGACAGAGAAAGACTTCAGCAGCTTCGTTAGTATCTTCACGCAGGCAGCATCGCAATTGTTTGATAACTTCTCCATGGCAGACTTCTACAACTCGACTCGCTACAGCAGCAACCTCGGAGACTTCGTGCTGGATAAGCTGCTCAACATTCCTACCATGCTGGTACCCGCATTCTGGAAGATGTTCGTTAACGTTACGAAAACGCGCAATATGCAGTTCTCCGATAAATTATTGGGTCGTTTGGCACGTGTAGGCTCGACAATCATTCCGTTCATCGGCAACACTTGGTACGCAGTTGATCCGTACACTGGAGAGAAGCAGATCAAGTACCTCGGTGGTGATATCGGCACATTCATTGCTAACGCTATCAACAAGAACTCGCCTATCAAAGTTGAACCGTTGCGCGTCAGTGAGTACGAGAAAGAAGCACTCCGTCTTGGTATCAACAAGAGCGCATTGAGAGGCGACTACACAATCAACGGCGAGAAGATCAGCTTGTCAACGAAAGGCATTCAGACTGTCAACGAGATCTATGGACAGCTTAACAACGAGGAACTTGGCTACCTGTTCAGCAACAAGCGGAAATACACGGTAGAGAACGAGAAGGGCAAACGCGTGATGATGAAATATTCGCAGATGACTGACACGCAGAAAAAAGCCGTCATCAAGCGTATCATGCTCAATAACGGCTCTGTTGCTAAAGCGTATATTCTGACGCAGGCAAAAGACTACAAGTATTATGCATCCGGTTCGGAGTATAGCAAGCTAATGGCACTCGGCGCGAAGAAAAACGTCTACCGTTCAAGTGCTACGAAGCAAGGGTTCGTCAAGTGACTTTCGTTACGTAAGTTTGTACCAATGCTCCTCACTTAGTTCTCGATGCAACCACTCAATCTCCCAATCCTCGCCGTACACATCCAAATAATCTCCTACGAGGGGGCATCTCAACTTGAGGTGTCCCCGTTCTTTTGTTACAAGTTTCAATGAATATTTTCCAATACACCTCTGTGTGATATAATCGTAGAATTCATTGAGCGTTTGAAAAATCACATCATTGAATAAGTACTTTTCTGTTATCCACATTTGACTTTCCTCTTTGACCAGATGTTTCTGTTCTGACAATCAAAGTAATCGAATTGATGCGTACGGACTACACCGGAACCGTCAAGATCCAACCATGAACCGGAGAGTTTGTCTTTGGCAAGGTTAAGATAGAAGCTGTAGTCAATCTGATCCTTGTAATGTTCAAACTTCGCGGATCTAACATCGTTATCCAGCAGCAATCCATGATCCGGACAACCGGCACACTTGAAATACTGTGTACCTTTCAGCTTGTACTGCGTACCAAGTTTTGTATCGGTCGATGCAATCATGCGCGTGTTACGCAAGCTATCGATCTCCATACCGTTATCGTAACGATACACTGTATTGTCGAAGCTACCGCCAACGATGAACGTCATCATGAAGTCCTCCAGATTGGTATTGTTACGAATAGACGTCTCAATATCCTTGTTCTTTGTGAGATAGTCAGCAATCGCTCTGCCTACAGCATAGGATGTTAGCGGTGCAACTCTCGGATAACCTTTAACGACTTTAGTATGGTTCAGCCAACCACCCTTGCACTTTGCTTTACCGCCTTCTTTGATCATCAAGTAGTTGTTCACGTCTCTCTGCCAGATTTCTTCCGCATACTCATCTTCCAGCGTGATACCGCTAAGCTCATGCCACTCCTGCATCAATTTCTTGATCGTAGGAATATCTTTACGCCGACAGTAGAACAATACACCATCGGTGTTCGTCTGAATAATCTTCACGTTACCGTTGAGTACCGTGTAGACTTTGTTCGCAAACGCGGCAAGGAACAGCTGACCGTAACGGCAAGTGCAGGTTCTCATGTACGGGTCATACAGATCAAGACCCTCGCAGCCGCTTGCACCGAATGTAGTATTCAGGATCAGTTTGTAGACCAGCTGCAATAGGATATCTTCCGGTGTTGGATTCTCCAGATGCTTGATACGAAGCCTCTCATTGTAGATCTTGATGAACAGTTCAGGCTTCTGAATACACCGACTCAACGTCTTCAAGAAGATCATGATTGACGGATAATACGAACCGGCATCCGCGTTCATCAGTACCCACTCTGCGTTACTCTTGACGTGCAGGACAGGTCGGTCATGTGTCTTTGACAAGGAGAAGCTATCGGTATCATACTCGGAGTGAATCCCACCGTCAGCAAACTTCACCTTGTTCTCAAACAGCTTGACCGTCAGCGGCTTGTTGTTATGCAGGATATATTCGTAGACGTACTCCGGCAGGTTATCCTTGCAATAAGAGCGGATCTGAATCGGCAGTTCTATATCAATCTTCGTCTCGTCCGCGAAAGGCATCTTCTTAGCGTCAAGAACCAGTGAAATCAGCGAGGCGTTGGTTTTCTTGTATCCATACGCCAGTGGAAGGTTAAAGACCTTACAGAGGCTTAAACGGGTATCTACGAAGGGCTTAACGGTATCAAGATACCAGTATATGGACGACCACACGTCATGCTTGTTGTATACGATAACGTCATCCTTATCTTGCTGCGTCAGATTGCGTTTGCCGAACGGTACGGTTGTCTCACGAATATCAAGACCGAGGATCGCTTCTTTGTTCTTCAGAGAACCGGTACTTGAATCGAACAAGTCAAGATACGTTGCCCCATTGTAACGTTTCGTTACGAACGGTATCAGCATCTGCGCGAGTTTCTGATCCTTCGGCTTATCTTTGTTGATAATCAGCTGCGAGAGGCAATAGAGCGTTTCAGGATCGAACGACTGATAGATACCGTTCGTTATTTCAAGGTCGTATCCTTTGATGTTGTATCCGGTCATGACGTAACCTTCACGGAACTCTTTCATGAGCGCGTCTCTTGCGTTCACGTCATCACTGGACACAACACGGAACGACTCTTTCAGGTTCTCCTGCAGATGTGATAATTCAGTAACGTCATCCGGCAGGTCACCGAACGTGCAGCACCACCATTCAGGGAAAACCTCAAAGTCAAAGAATCGTAATTTCATTGCTTACCTCATTAGAAGGGGAAATATTCGGGATCAGCATCCTCCAACATAGCGAACTTCTGAACGCGTAAACCGTACTTGTCAAGTTCATCGCCGACACCAACATATACTCCGTACATAGAACAGATCGTATCTTTGAACGTGGTAGACGACACCGGCTTGTCGAACCCATTACGGCTACACCATTCTCTGAACATAGCGTACAGAGCAGACGGTATCTTTCCGTCAAGTTCTCCGGCTCTGATCTGATTCTCATAGAGCCATTCGTTAAGCGGCGACTGCTTTCTCTGGAACTTCCGGAGCAGCACATCCTCACTATCGTTGATTGCAAACTTGCCTTCCTCAATCACCTGCTTGATGCCTTCAACAGCCTTGAACAGGAAGTATTTCATATCCATGTCAGTCAGCTTTGCCATGAACTGCGGGTCGGGATTCTCCACACGGTGGTTCAGTTCGATCAACACCATTCTGCGGAACAAGCCTGCAGTGTTATCCATAATCCTCGGCAAGTTGTTACAGGAAAAGATACAGGTACAGAACGGACGATACTTTGTAACGCTCCTATAGATATTCCGAACAGCAATGATCTCACCGGAGACAATCGACTTGAACCGTCCGGTATCACCTAACGCTTTGTTCGACGCAAGGTCATCGTCAATGTTCACCAATTTGTTCATGGTTGACGCAATGTAATAGTCGTTATCGAACTTGTTCAAACCAACATGAGACGTGTTATTCGTGCCGCACATTTTCTCAACCAGACGCATATAGGTTGACTTACCGGTACCACCGTTGCCTTGGAAGATGAAGAACTTCGACATGAAGTTATCCTTGACAAGACAATAGCCGGCGATCTGATACAGCAACTTCATACGCGTAGTGTCACCGTTCGCAACCTCTTTGATAAACTGATCGATACGTGACGAATATGGAGGATCCGGATCGAAATCGCAAGGGATTGCAATCGTATTGTACTCCATCTTGTTAGCTGCTTCAAGCGTGCCGTTACGGAGATCAATAACGCCGTTCTTGCAGGCAATCTTGAAGCACTCACGATTCATGTCTTCGGGCGAGATCTGCGTCTTCACCTTCACAAACTCACGAATCTCTCTACGACCGTTGATTGTGATGTTCGAACTTAAATCACTGTAGATCATAGAATCGATTTCAAGATCTGTGATCGGCTTATAGTACACACCGTTAAAACTGTACACGTCAGGACCCATACTGATCAGGTCACGTTTCTTGACCAGTTCGTTTGCGAGTTTGGAATACTTGTTGCCCTTATCGCTGTTTTTGTCGTTGCCGTCAGATTCTTCAGTATCCAGTTCTCTCAATACTGTACTGTACAACTCTGTATTCTGCAGCGGTACGGCAAACAGGTTCTCATTGATTGCACGGATCGTCTTCTCGACTTCAGCTTTAGTCAACCGTTCACTCTGTTCAAGGAAGTTACGCCATTTCCAGAGTGCATCATTACGCCCATCACCGTCATCGTAGCCAATGAAAGACGGGATCTTCGTGATACCTACCGGACGCAAGAAGTACGGCAGTTCTTCAACGTTGTCACTCCAGCTACCCCATTTCCTGTGCGGATCGTTGCAAGGCAGCACAATGTAACCTGTCCCAGCAGCACGTACATCAATCTCAACGTTCAATCCACACTTCACTTTAGAACAAGTTCTCTGCTTCTTGTTGCTATCTCTGAACACCAAGTGAATTCCTCTTGACGTGTAGTTATAGTTGTATCTGACTTCCCAGTAGTTCAGCAGTCGTTCCACCACCGCTTGGGAACGAGGATTATCATGGTTATCAATATCAATAACGCAATAAGATTCAGGAACGATCCAACCCACTCTATAGCCGTCAGCAACTGCTTCTTGAGCCTCTGCATGAGATAACGCTTCGGTCTTCCATTTTGTCGTTGTTGACTTGCAGTCTTTGCTGCTGTCATACGCTTCATGTTCGAACCTCTCTTTATCATATTTCGCAATCTTCACGAACTTACTGTTCGGAAAAATACGTTCAAGGCGTTCAAGATTCTTATCCATTACACATTCCTTTCACACGCATAAACAGATCTGCCAACCGCTCCTTGTTACGAACCGCGTTCCATATTTCTTCTTCAATCGTATCCTCTGCAATGAGTACGTAAATGTTAACCTGACTCGTCTGACCGATACGCCACACACGGTGCAGCATCTGATTGTACTTGATATAACTGTAATCCATTGTGTAGAATATCAGCGTATTGCACATCTGCAAATTGAACGATTCACAACGGGAGCACTGCAGGAGAAGGATGTCAGCCTTACCTTGCTTGAACGCTTCAGGATCATCAGTATATGTGTATCCCATGAACGTATCCAATAAACCAAGAATGTCATTCACGTCTTGTTCGAATTGATATACAACGACGCTGTTAGGTTTCAGGTTACGCATCAGCCATTCTAATTTTAGGTTCTCGTTGATATACTGTACGTGTCTGACATCATCCAGATCGTCATAGTACAGATACCCGTTCGCCAGTTCATGCAGCTTTGTAATAGCCGCCAATTTCGCAACGGTTGTTTCTTCATCGCCGATAGATACGATACCGTCCATGGCATCAAGATACGCTTTCGTTTTCTCATACTTTATAGATACGGGAGTTACAACCAGCTTCGGCATCTCAACATCGCCGTCATCATAGTTAACGCGCTGTGTGTACTGCGAGAGGTTAGCTTCCCACGCCGCTCTATACCGTTCAGAGATACCAATAGGTACTTGTACAACGCGAGAACCAGTATAGACGTTCTTCGTATCACACATTGCATCGACAAACTTCGTGTAGGATATCGTACCCCACTCTGACACGTTCAGGTTGTGCAATTGACAAAAGATATCCACATCAGTATTTCCACGCGGAGTACCGGTCAGACCAAAAACGTATTCCACGTGTTTAGTCAGTTTGTGCAGGAGACGTGAAGTCTTTGTGTTAATCGCCTTGCATCGGTGTACCTCGTCTACAATGACAACATCCCAATGCCGATGTGTCAAAGCATACGCGGTATCATCCTGAATTGCCTTGTTAAACGTCACATACTCCGTATCAATTGGAAGGATATTTTGCGGTTTAATCTCTGTCAACCACATCTTTCTGATAGCATCCGCAGTACTTAGAACAAGAACTTTGTTCTTACCGGATTTCACAACTTCACGTGTTGCTTCAATCACAGGATATGTTTTTCCAAGACCGGGCTTATAGAACAGGCAGGCGTGTTTCTTCTCCAGCAGAAAGTCAGCACCGAACGCCTGATATTTATGACGTTTCTTCAAGTATTCTTCGTAGAGCATTTCATGTATACCTCCATAGTTTTCTCAATGATTGCAGGGTCATCAATCCGCATCCAGATACCGTTCGCTTTCTCAATCTGCTTTGCAACAACAAGCTGACCTCTCGATAGACCGCCGTTCTTCTGTCCCTGTCTACCGGGACGCTTCACTTCCAGACCGCAATACAGACCGACAATAGCGTCCTCTCCAAGCAGGTCAACTAATGTAGACAATCGTGCCGGGATGCAAGCAGTCAGATCGGGTCTACCTACTTCCGTCATAGCAGACTGCGGATTCTTGTACACATACCCACCGCGCTTCCGTATCGCATTCATAATCTTCCTTTGCGTTACTGACTCTAACTCTTGCTTCATATTGCGACCTCCATTGCGACCTAATTGCGACCTGCATGAATAATTATACAAATCTGCGTGAGTTGCACACGCTTCACTCGTGATTTGATAAATAGAGGGGAGCGGTTAAACTCCCCCAATTGTGATCAGAACGGCAGAGCCTCATCCGACGCAACGGTTCCGGCAACGTCATACGATACGATCTTGTAGGACTTCTTCGTCTCCATGGTTGTGGAGAACGTACCGTCATCGTTCGGGATCTTGATTTCCTTCTCGTAGGATTCCTCGTCAACCTTGCCGTCAAACGACTTACCGATCAGCTGACGTCCGATGGTTTCATAGTCTAGTTCGAACGTCTTCTTCTGTTCAGGAGTCAGGTTCAGGCAAGCGGCAATCAGCTTGTTGAAGCTCCACTTCGTTGTGGGCAGAATAGCGTGATACAGCGTAGTCTTTCCGGCTTCGCTATCGCATTCAAACTTCCACATCGGGTCGCCCTTCTTCGTAGTTGTCAGTTCCGCGTTGGTAATGGTGAACGTAAAGGTACCGACCTTGTCAAGATACTGGCTCTTCTCGTAATCTGCAAACTTCTCAATCATCGTTTTCTACCTCGTTTTCTTCGTTATTTGTGTTATTTGTATTTTGAACTACCACATCGGCAGCTTCAATCTGTTGTTTCTCGATCATCTCTTGGAACTTATCGTATGTGAAATTCTCCACAAAGCAACCGTGTTCCAGAATCAGATCTCGCGTTCCTGTATCCATCACCGGGTTCGGTCCGATATACGTCAGGAACTTCGTGTCTTTCACGCCGTTGTTGTCAACTGTCTTCCGGCAGCAGTAAAAGATGTTGCTTGCATCCTTCATGAACTTCACGCCGGTATTGATCGTTACGTCGGGGATGATACGCATCTCCTTGGCAAGACCGCTCGTCTCGTACAACTCGTACTCTCTCGTGTGCGTAACCCAGACAATAATCGTACCCGTTTCCTCGGAATACTTTTTCATACTGTCTTTCATGCTGAACATCATGTCAGCAACAACTCCCCATTCCTGCTTAGAGAGGCTTGCGCCACGTTTGTTGAAAATGAGATACTGCTTGTAGTCCTCTTGGAACGCTCCAAGCGTATCGAAGACAAGAGTCTTGAATGGATTTCCTTCATTACGCAGATCGCGCAAGAGTTCTGTGCATTTCTCGATTGAAGTCTTCGCAATACGCCCATTCGTGATCGGGTCGTTGCGGAGGTTCTTCACCCGGATATTGCCGTTCTTGCAATCTGCCGGATACTTTGCTTGCAGAACACGCCCACCGCCATCGTTACCAACTGCGCAATAGAGCAGAGGCTTCGGATAGCTGCCGGCAATGATTGTCTTACCGGACTTCGGCTTGCCCATATACAAGTCAATATTATGAGTGATAAAACTATCAAACTCCATACTTGTTACTCCTTATCTTACTCCTCGTCAGTATCCCGCACCTCGTCATCTGTATCCTCCGTATCCTCGGTATCATCGGTATCCTCTGCATCCTGCACCTCATCATACTGCGGGTCAGTCAGATACTTATGGATCATCTCCTCAAACTCCTGCGTGTCAGAGACGAATCCCTGCTTTGCGAACACTCTCGCAACGACGGCACACGCGAACGCACACTCACTGGTGCTTGAACCGTTTCCCGCCGCGATATAGTAGCGTCCGTCCTCATCATTGAAATCAACTTTCAGAATCGTTTTCATTGTTATCCTCCATAAAATTTTGTCCGGTACTATTATTATTCGTTGGATCTTTATTGTCTGTCCATGTCGAATCGCACAAACTTACACGCCGGTCTTTGGTTACTTCTCTCAAACAACCACCAAACCTTACACAATCGACATAATCCATGGGACAGGTAAAGCACTCCACCCGCATATATATCATCACCTCCAATAATGCTTCCGGTACAGGAAGTCTTTCGTCAATCCGTCTTGCAGCATAGCTTCTGTCAGTTTTCTGCGATGTCTTCTACCCCACTCGGACATATATCCGGTATTGATCTCACGCTCCAGCTGTTCGAATCCACGTAATCCAATACTCTGCACGATATACTGTTTCACCTCTTCGTATATGTCATGCATTGACTGCCGATGCATCTCTTCCTCGTATGTAATACGAAACTCCGGGTCTTCCGTTACATCCTCGAACGTCAAATCTTCATCCGATATTCCGGATACCGCTATCTCCGATAACAGCTTCAGTGTATCTTCTTCAACACGGCAAAGCCTACTGCTCCAACGATGTTTATCGATTACATGATTCTTGAATGCAGTAGCAATAAGCGCTTTGTTCAGATAGTATCCCTTGTTGTACAACTCAATTGCGCAAACCCTGCACTCTTGAAACAGGTCATCGAACTCATATGACTTGTACTTCTTCATCGCATCGGATGCCACTTTCATCATATACGGATCGAACAGCTCAATCATGATATCAATAGATGGCTGCCCGAAACAGAGGATGCCGGTAGACTTTGACGTAAAACCTTTTAGCAGATTCAGCACGTTCTCCGGTTTCAGTGTGTTATATTTTTGGCAATCGGATACATAATAGATCAGCTCATACTGCTGATTCTTTCGTAAGAAGAACGAATAGATTGGATCTTTCGGCAATAACAGCTTCGCATTGCTAAGCGGGTCAGATCCAAGATATAGTTTCGCCTTTGAGATAAGCATATAGCGCCTCCGTTGCCGTTTCTACAATCTTTGGTACCTGATTAACATCACCATTCCTATTGAGAAACCGCAAGAGACTATATGCTATATCCTTCACACACTTCCTTTCAGAATCGATAACGAAACGTTCCTGCCACCGTGGATCCATCCAGAATTCATACTGCGCGAAAAACAGCAAGATGTTCCGTAGCTTTGACTTCTGATTTCTGTTATCATTCAGATACACTTCAGCGTAATCGTTATCCACTTTGATGGTAAGCGTTACAGTATCGTAATACTTTGTGTCACAAACGATTTCATACGTCTTCAGTTTATCCTGTTTCATCAAGTCAAGCATTGCGTTCAGGACGTACTCTGCTCCACCATGGGCAATGAGCAGTCTGTTGACATCCCGTGGGATATACAGCAGATAATCAAACGGTTGGAACATCTTCTCTCACCATACAGTCGCTATTCTCGTCATAGACGTATACAATAGCGTCCTCCCCTTCACCGATTTCAAAGCGCGTTACTTCAGGAATGCAGGACTTCGCCTTTGCGAAATCTTTTCGTCTAATGCGATCCGGTACGTCTTCGTTTCGCTCAACAAGCTGGATGATCTTGTCACTGTTGAAATCGTTCATCTTACTACGGTTTTCAATTCCGTTCTTGCTTGCTCTGTACTCCATGCTTCTTACACCAAGCATCTCTCGCTCCCTTTCTCAAAGATAACTCTTTGGTCGTATTACTTTTTCTCTGTTTATAATGTTCAATAACGCTCATGACGCTACGCTTGTCAATCAGATATCCGTCCTTTGCGATAGGCGAAAACGATACCTTGATGCTACGCGGCAGTATTGCGATTGCGTATAACTCGCTATCCTGCAATAGCCTGTAGGTAGTCGGTGATACTTCAGTATAGCGTAACCGTCTGAACTCTGTCAGGTAACAGCGCTCACCTTTATTCACTTTACCTATCGTACTCACCTCTTTCGTTTACCGATACTCACCCACACCGCAAGGATTGCTGATCCGAAGATGGCTGCTGTGATAAATACTGATACGATGGGTGGCATTTACTTTAGCACCTCAAATTCATTATTTTCTTTCAGCAAGCGCCTTTTCGGCTTCTTCCTGCGTCGGAAATACGTTATACCCCCACGTTCCACCATCTACATATACATTTGTTATAACGCCGATTGTGTCTTCTATACGTACAAAACCGCATACACGATCTGTGACAATCGTAGGCTTTCCTCCGAACACTACAATAGAGAAGACCTGACCTCCATGTTTGCACGGCAGATGAAGCCACTCGGCTTTATCTGAAAAACACTTACACACACCGGTTCGAACCTGCATAATATCGTAGCCGAGTTTTGCGTCTGCGAGGCGGTCGCACGCTTCGTAGTGCAGGCAGTCTTTACAAGTCATTCTTCATCCTCCAATCCTTCCACACTGTCCATCCTCGCTCCACAATGGCAATAATGGTATTCTTCAACAACGTGCTTTGGAAAATTTGTAAACATCCACCTTTCGCAGACAGAACATTGGAATGCGTGCCCCATCATCTCGTGATGACCCTGGTAAATCCATTTTCCATGTTTCACTTTCTGCACATCTGCTGCAGATGCATTTTTAAGGAGTTCAATCGCATCATCTAATCCCATAACATAGTTGTCACAATCCCCGAAGATTCTTGCAAACTTATCATGTCGTTCTCTCAGTTTATGCAGCAAAGCGTCTTTATCGATGTATGCTGTCATCACTTGTCCTCCAGCATCAACGCGCCGCAATGCGGGCAGAATTTCCACTCTCCGACATCGTTGTAATAACTACTGCACAACTTCCCGCAAACAGAGCATTTATATGTGGCGTTTCTGTTCATGCTTCTCGGCTTATACATATTCATTTTTCCGTGCCTGACTTCCCGCACATCGGCGGTTGGTGCTTTGAACAATACAATTATTTCAGCTTCCGTGAAGCCCTCGGCGAGGTTGTCAAGCTGTGTTTCCCCGGCGTCAATCAGCTTTTGTGTTTCCTTGAATTTTTCATTAAACAGATCCGGAATGGTTTCCGCGTCAATGTATCTGCTCATCATTCTTCCTCCTGTTCCACGCTTCATCAGCGTCTTCTTGCTTTTCAAAAAAGTCAGTGCACGGATGAACACTGCAATGATTTGAAGACGGGCAATAAACGTGAACCAAGTTTTTAACGCTTACATACCGTCTTGCTTTCCCTCCGCAGAACGGGCATAACTTCAAGTCATCCATCACTTATCCTCCCTCTTATTCTCCAGTTTCTCAATCCGGTTTTTAAGTTTTTCATACTTTGACTCTGCGTAAGCAGAAGCAAGAAGATGAGATACAGCAGCAATCATGAGAAGCACCCATACGAAAGTACTCGACACGTCCTTTGTATAAGCAATACCGATAGCAATTGTCAAGAACAAGGTGAATATATGATTCAGCAGATAATACATTTGTTATACTCCTTTCACCATATAAAGTCTGGATGTTCTTCAATAAAAGGCTTGACTACTTCTCTGATTGCGCGCACAGCTGATTCCCTCGTAGAAAAATACACACCCGAATTGTGAAAAGTATCGTTCCATGTAACATCGAATTCATTATCGCCATGGTCATACTGTATGCACCAATGCCGATTTACACAATTCCACTCTTGATCGTCTTCGCATTCATTGTCATATGCAAACTTCAGCAGCTTACGATAGAGTAACTGGTGAAGTGCTACTTGATTAGCAAAGTCTTTGTCGTTGAAATAATTATGACAAAGAAACGAGTTATTGTCGCAAGGCAGACGATCATCGTGGCAACTTACTGCATATCCGTAAGCGCCCACAAGACTATAAACTTCACCTTTTGCAACTCTATCAAACGGATTCTTTCTATTCTCAGCTTCAATTCCAAGCATCCTCAACAGTTCGTTAGTCAGCTGAACTTCTTTGCCGTCAATTGTCAATTTGATTTCTTTCATTTTCTTATACTCCTTTCACCACACAAATTCTGGATGTTCTTTCATGAACGGTCTAACGACCTCGTTGATTGCTCTACTCGCACCTTCTTCAGTAGAGAAATATACAGTATACTCTTTAACACATTGCACATTCGCAATAGCAAAATCGTCATTCAACGGATAGTACAGTATGAGCCAGTGATCGTTCGTGCCATTCCATTCTTTGTCTTCGCACTCATTGTCGTATGCAAACTTCAGCAGCTTACGATAGAGTAACTGGTGAAGCGAGACTTGCTCGGCAAACTCTTTATCGTTGAAATAATTACAATTACGATACATATGGTTAACTGTCATACTGTTATCTTCTGTAAAAGTCCTTGCAGTTCCATCAAGATTCGGAGCATAACAGTATGATCCTAATCCCATACGATTAAAGGGATTTGTCTTCGTCTCAAACCCAAGCGTCTTCACCTGTTCATCCGTCAATTCAACGCGTATACCGTTGATCATAGCATAGTTCATATTTCACCATCCCATCCACGCGCCACAAGTAGAGCACGTCTTCGTTCGATCTTTTACCCAGTTACCGCATCCGCTGCATTCGTATCCACCGCCACGGTCAACCCAGTGCGCTGTCGTAACAGGCACAACATACGTACCCGGTACACCGAGATACAGTGCCTCCTCTGCAGTCAGACCAAGTACCGTAGGATCAATGTACTTCAGCGCTGTCGTAAGCAGCTGTTCCAGTCGTTCATTCGTCATTGCTTTTACCTTCAGGATGATACAAGATAGATGTCGTATCGGATGCCTCTGCGGCAGATTCATCCAATACTTTATGCACTTCATCTATCATCTCTCTCAAACCAGTTATCTGTTCGCAGCAAGACGCGATAACCAGCTCTGCGCTCCACAGCATCACCGCCATCTCAGGCAGATCCATATCCGCAGCATACAATCTCGCATTAGGCAGATTCACACCCTCAGTAGATGATACGCACAGATACGCTTTAGCCGGTGTACGTACTTTGCCGTGCGGGTCAAGGATCTCAATCAAACACTTATTCATTAGGTGCCTCCTCGTTAGACGCCTCCTGCGCTACAGGCGCTTCCGCCTCAATCATCGTGCGCAGATATTTCTCCCGTGCCACGTCAACAGTGGACGCGCTCTCAATGTAATACTTCAGGTCAGTGCAATATTTCAGGACAGCAAGCCACTGTGCAAACAGCTCAATCGCCCAGAAGTCAGTATGATGTGTATTGACCAGTTTAGCAATAGATCCATGCTCGGTATAGGTCATACTGAAGAACAGCTTCTCACGATAGAACACGCTCACAAGATACTCGTGCCGTGTATTGACAATGTGGTCAGAGATGTACATATTCAGTACACCACACCGAACGGTACGCCATCTGCCAAGCGTCTTGTTGTTGCTCATACGATCCGTCAGCATGACAAGCACGTCACGGATAGATTCTTTAGTTGCTCTCATCTTCTGTTTCCTCCTCATTGACACCTACTGTCTCAATGGTAGCAGTCCAATAGCCTACTTTGTTGATCGCATCAGCCCAACGTTCAGCGCGTTCTTCACTTCTGAAGTCATCTGTCTGCCTGATTTCACCGGACAGGCTCCGGCACGTTACTCTGTAAAACATACTCTCTCTCCTTGTTAATATTGTTCAGTGCAGTGACTAACGCATTGTTGATCCGGTAGACGTAGCACAAGTCTCCGTTCATCTGCGTGATCACATCGGGGAAAATGTTCTGGTTACTCAAAGCGTACATCTGGTACTTGCTCTTGCAAAAGAACGCAGCACCACGTAAAATAACTTGCTTCATTTGTTACTCCTTACAGTATTTATAGCATCGTCAATCAGTCTCTTGTACAACTGATACTCTTCTTCGGTCATCACGTCAAATACTGACGTTCCAACCTCGCTGTGCCGGTATCTGCTCAACACGTCTTGCAATAGAGGATAGATTGCATCTGACACAACGGGCTTCAGCTTATCCGGTATCAGGGTGGTGCCGGTTCGGGTAGTATGTTCAGTAGTCCGCTTACTACTCGGCAGTCCCGTCAAGTTTCTGTACCTCCTTCGCGGTATCGTCAACGAACATCAGTTCAGTCTTGAAGTCATCCATAATGTCTTCAATGGGATTGTCGCTATTCTTCAGCATATCACAATACTTGTCTACAACAAGCATATAATGCCTACCGAGCAGACGCAATATGTCGTTTCTCAGCTTATAATTCATGATTGCCTCCTCTTACAACGCTCCCATCGGTATCAACATACACTGTAGTCCCTTCGTTCAAAACACTCTGGATCATCTCCCGTACGGTGTCCTCACCAAGCAGCTGTTTACTCACCTTGAAATACCGCTGTCCACTCTTGCTGTTCAGTACCTCGTCTACAGTGTGTGCGTTCTCGTAGACAATGATAGACCGGATCAGCTTCCGGCACCAATACGCCGGGTCTTTATCGTTTATTCTTGTCAGTGGCATATGTACTCTCCTTCCAGTCTCTGTATCTACACTCCCACTCTTCAGCTTTCCTCACAGTATCGCAGGTCTTACACTCCTTACACTCACCGCAATCGAACGTACCGCAGACGAACTCTACTGGGCTGTTACTCTCGCGTGCAAGATCAATAGTCATACGATATGCTACGTCGATTGCTGTAGTCAGATCAGGCACCTTCTTCATCATTGTAGAGTGCATTGCCTCGTCAAAGCGTGATGCACCGAAGACAGTATTCATTGCAATTTTGATCTTCGTGTCTACGCCTTCCAACATATGCTTATACTGCGTTACAAACGGATGGTCACTCGTTAGATCATTGATCTTATCCCGCAGAGCAGCGTGTATCGCTTGCAGCTCAGTATCTGTGAACGTTATTGTAATCAAGTGTCATCCCTCCAATCCGTTCGCAATATCAAACAGAGTCTTCCGTATGGAAAGCAAGTCAGTCAGTTTTTTCTCTAAATAGTTGCAGTCCGACTCGTACTGTTCATCGTCCTTGTTCAGATTGTGGTACTCGTTTATACAGTCATTGATGTAGGACTGTACTGATTCAAGCAGCAGATATGCTTTCCGTGAATCTTTGATAAAATCATCGTATGGAGTCATACTGATGTATTGTTTATTATTCAGCATCCTTCATCACCTCATCTCTGATACTCACCCACTGTTCAGCAGTGAACGATTCGCCACACTTGTCTTTCAGTGGGCAATCTTGACAGTAGCAAGCAGTACACTCGCACTCAAACTCTGTAGCTGTAGCATACGTGTCAGCAGTGTAGATTGTGTTGCGAAACGCCTGCTCAATACCTTCCCATGTGGTTTGTCTCGAACTGTTATGCTTAGACTCACCGTGTACAATCATTGCAGCAGCTCTCCTCTCTTGATCAGCGCGCTTGTACCTACCTCGTGCAACGCACTCTCATCCTTGATCCTACAAGCCATCACCAACGCGTAGCCGTACTTTGTGCGGAACGTCAGGCACTTGCAGTATCTCTGCTGTGTACGCTGGTCGATTGTGTAGTGCAGTGTAATCTCCTCACCCCGATACTTCATCGCACGGAACGCACGCTTCAGCACCGTCGGGTCAAAGAACGCATCCTCTGCAAGTTTGCAGTAGTCTTTCCTGCACCAATAGTGTGTACGCTCTGTAGATACTCCCTGCACGCTCACAGTGTCCCGCGTCTCATTACTCTGGATCAGTCTACCAACATCGAACTCCTTGCCTGTACTCCACAGCGGCTCCTGCAGTACAAGCAGTGTGGTATTACTCAACACTACGTTGTGCTTGTCACTGAACAGATGTCTGTCACAGGTCATGTATGACGGTCTTTGATTGATGATCGTATCGATAGCTTTCTGCTGATCTTTCGTGTACGTAGTAGACATATCAGTATTCATCATCCGTACACCACCTGTCCAAACAGACCAAGTTGTACAATTACGTCTGCCACAGCTGAATCAATCTGACACGTGTTCAGCTTACCGTCTTCGTACCAGTTGTAGTCAGAATAGTACTCTTTTTCAATGGCACGTTTAATGCCAGAATACACTGCCAGCAGCTTAAGCTCGTATCTGATGCTTGGATCATCGCTGTCTACGAACTCAAGTACACCACCGTCAAACAGGATCTGTGCAAGTACATCCTCATAGCACGCATCCTTGCCAAGTTTGGCTCTCGCATCAGCGTAGTCGCACTTATTGTAGTTGATCGTGCAGCACCACCCGTGGCAATCAAATGCAGACAGAATATCCACAATGTCCTCGTTGGTTACTTCATAATCTTTCTTGACTTGAATAATCATTATTATTTTCTCCTTTAGTGACTGCCGGATAGTATATATGCTCGGTACGTTCCCCCCGGTACCTATAGATACACAGCCCGGTTGCCTTGTACCTATATTATATCATACCGTCCGACAGTCTGTCAATATGTTTATTTGTTAACTTTATCTGGAATAGTGTTGCTATATTGTGTGCTATCTGCAATAGTGTTGCTATTAGATAGTAGATACAGACAACCACCCCCGCGGAGTGATATGCACGTCAGTGATCACCTCTATGCCGTTCTTGCAGTTAGTGACAAGAAGGGCAATGTCAGCTTTGGACGCTTTGTGACCGTTGATGTAGATGGTCATGTGTTATCCTCCCTCTGGCAGATGTAGATGGTCATACAATACACCTCTCTCTTATTGTATACGTGGGCGCAGTATGTATCAGACCCACGCCGGAGTACGCTTACTGTCCGGCAGGGCTTCCAACCAAGCAAGTACTTCCTCCGGTACACACTCGGCACGCCAGCTACTACCCCACTTGTAGCCACAAACAGGACAGGGTTTAGTAAGGATACCGTCAGGGTGCTTGTCACCCCACTTACTCTCACTATCCATAGGATACAGCTCTCTCGCGTGTTTGGTGTAAGACTTGTAGAGCTCGTATCCAATAGGAGGTAGATTACGGTCCGTCTTGACAAAGTACGGTTCCTTGTAGAGCGACAGCTGCGGCTCTTTCAATTGCACAACTGCACCGGCTAACAGCTTTTCTTTCACGTTCTTCTTCAGTCTGTCCTGCTCTTTGAGATGTGCTGCACTCATCTTGTACTCGTACAGCTTACACTCTTTATCACCATCCCACCGTGCTTGATGCATACAGTACGGCCTCATGTCATTCATGTGCCACCGCTGCCAGATGTCAAGCAGCTTATACAGACTGTCAGCAGCCCAGCCCTCGTTGGCTACACCCTGACGCATGGTATCGTAGCACTGCCCGCAAGAGTAGCAGTCACCGTTACTGCGCGGACCGACTACACCGGTGATGTGCAGGACCGTTATCGTATCTACAGTACCGTCCAGCAGGGTACACAGTTTCTCCTTCGTGTAGATGCGGCAGTACGCCTGCTTATTATCTACAGTACAGGGGTTGATTATCTTGTTCATAGTTATTCTCCTCATATATTATGTATAGATTACCGCTCTAAGCTCTCCCACACCTTACGCTTACCGAACAGCTCCGCGAATAGCTCCACGTTAGCAAGCACAGCACCTGTCTCGTCACGTGCTACAAACATGATACTGTCTGCTACGCCGTTACAGGTATCAGGCTTGCTCATCTCGGAGATCCATGTACCTACGTTAGCACTGAACTGCCGCATCTCACCGTCCAGCAGGGCAATAGGACCATGGCGATGCTTTACTGCACCCATGGCAGTAGTCCAGATGATGTCCACGTTAGGTACAGTAGGCTGCAGGTTGTCCTCGACAGTAGTATCCTCTCCGGCAGATACAGTAGACTCTGTGGGTGCCGCTCCCTCCTCTACAGTCTCCCCCGTCAGCTCGTGCCACCACTGCTGCCATTCCTCTACTGTGCGCTTACGCCCAGCACCGTCTACTGTCTCGTCAGTACAGTGTCCCACAAACATCTTGAACGGACATTCATCACACAGCACCGCACCGCACATGAAGTCAGCTTTACCCTCTTTAGCAGCTCTGGCTACTGTCTCCTCGTATGCGTTACGCAGCTCTTCAATGTTCTCAATAGGTTCCATGTTATTTATCTCCTCTCTCTCTTGTTACAGTATCATCAAGATACATATCCACCATATCGCTCCACTCTGTATCGCTGTGGCTCATCTTACACCACGCGTCGTACAGATCGTCAAGCAAGTACTCTACTGCGAGCAATGTATCTATGTCTGATTCAGTGTATAGACTGCTACCAATGTAGCACATATGTTCACCCAGTGCCGGATCATCTCGTACCTCGCCCTTGTCTACCATCTCAATAGTCTCTACCGCACAGTGGACCCTGTATGCAATACGTACCGCGAGACTGCCACCCTGCAAGATAGTGTCACAGTACCAGCGGAACTCTTTGTGGAGCTTAGCCTGCAGTGACTGCAGCTTGGCTTGCAAGGTAGCAAGTGGGTCTACCGTGTCTGCAGTAGCAGTGGACTGTACTGTGGACTCAGTATCCCCCTGCAAGGACTGCAATGTATCAGCAGTGGCAGGTGTGGCACCTGTATCTGCCCCGTCAATGTATGTTTTATCGCTCATGTTTGCCTCCTATGTTTTCTCCCCGTTTACGCCTCTTTTTGTGCATATTGCACTACTGGAAGAAAATGTAATGAACTAAATGTTTCTTGATTGTGTAAGATATGTACAATTTCAGATTTATATCAATAATGCACCTGTGCTCTGTAAGTGTGTACAGAATATGTACAGTATACAGAATGTGTGAACAACCAGGTACCTAATGAGATATGTCCAAGTGGTGTCGATTGTTTGATACTACGGCTATAGTATCTTAACGGTTCAGTCACGAATGTACAAGGTGTACAAGTGACCTACAATACACCCTTGTGGCAGTTGTGCAATTTACGAATTTTCCTTCAGAATATCTAATTTATTTTTCCCTAAAATTTTTACAATCAGACCTCTAATATAACCCTACTTTTACTCTCTTTTAGCTCCTCTCTTCTCCTACCTACTCTATATATACTTTTTCTCTTATTAAGATAGTTAGTACTAATAGTTCTAAACAAATTATGAATTCGGAGATTAGAAAAAATATAGTCGGATTTTTTGTGCATATTGTTTTCAGCAATCTGCACTGTCTGGTACTGGACCATCATCTGTGGTTGCAGGGTAGTCGGTACCGAATAACTCTTTGTACAGCTTGTTTGCTGTCTTGAACTCATTGGCAAAGTATTCCGCTGCACCACTGTTGCTGGATTCGGTTGTAATACGATACCATTTCAGACTATCTTCACATCTTGCGTTGATACCGAGTGCGATGGTGCAGACTTCTTCACTGTTGAAAGTGTACTCTCCTGTGATTGCATTACGTTTCATTGTTTGTTCTCCTTTGTGTTATAGGCTCGTAGAGCGTGCTACAAGCTATTTTGTGGTATTAGGGTAGTTAGTTATACCCCTGATAGCGTACAAGCCTCTACGGTGCCTTATTTTGGCTCTGTGCGTGTATGGGTATTTTAGGGTGCTTACTGGTACGGTGTGCTGTGCTACTGTATCCGGTGTCCGATATTAGCCGGGCTAATGCCCGGTAGCTTATGATCAACTGAAGGGGCGGAATTTTAGAATGAGAACTGTTCTTATTCTACATTCAATGCGTACATTTTAGAACGAGAACTGTTCTTATTCTACATTATAGTATCCGCTCCCGTGTTTGGTGCCTACAGTATAGCCCCGCTCCCCCGGTACAGTATACCCCGTGCAGATTAGCGTATACCCCCAGGGGGTATTTTAGAGTGCGGGATAGTTTACTGTAGGCTATTTTATCGCACATCCTCCAACGCCATCCTGTAGATGTTATCCTTGGTGATCACGTAGAATGTGTCGTCCGTGGTGAATGCTGCGGTGAATGTGCTGTAGTTGTGTCCTACAATGCGCAGACTGTAGCCGTCAAACTCTTGCATGATGTCCTCGCAACGCTCAAACGCGCGAACCTTGTAGATTGAGGGTCTACAGTAAGCCTTGTAGATTGTGTTTTCTGTACTGTTGAGCCACTTTTGATAGTAGTCGTTGAGGTCTTTCTGTTTTACTGTGTACATTATTTTTACTCCTTCCTACTTCGGTGCCTATGGGTTAGCGTATGTAGTCAACAAGTTGAGGGAGCGGTTGCCCCCTCTTGTTGTTACATACTTGCCAGCTGTGCCTGGAGCTTTTGCAGCTGCTCCAGCTGTTTCTTGATCTGTTGCTCCAGCGCGTACTTCGGGCTGTTCATGCGGTCGATCGCTGCAGCTCTCATGGCGTCGTACTGTTTGCGCTCCTCTTCTGTCAGAACGTCGTACCAGTATGGCAGCTTGTCGGATTTCGTGCGGGACAGTGCCTGGTCTGTTGCCTGTGCATAGCCGTAGCGCGGGACAAGTGTGTAACCGTCCGCGCCGACCTTGTCAACGGTCAAGAACTTGCGTCCCGCTTCATTCTCCGGAAGTACAAGGTCAACGCGCCCCGTGCGGGGGTCAATAGACCGTTCGGTGATTTCGGTGTTAGTGATCACGCCGTCCTTTTCGGTGGTCAGGTAGTATTTCCCCCCGGCATAGATAACGCGTTCTACAGCGCGGGCGGGTGCCTTGTCTACAGTGTCAATTGTCCCGTGTACGGGTTCGTTTACAAGTGCGGTTTTGTTAGTGAATTCCATGGTAATAAAGCCTCCTTTTGGCGTGTGGTGGTGGTATGGTGTACAGTGTGAGCCGTGCGCCCGCTTAACTGTACGGGCGGCGGTGCTATGCGGTTGTCAAAGATCGCCCGCTACAGGCTACAGGCTCCAACCTGTGCGCCCTGTAGGCGGTTCGCCCTGTCCCCGTTGGGGTGGGTGCTTTTCCTTACACCTTATATTGTTTGAATCATATTAAAAAACGGGGGCATCCGGGGTCGCTCAGGAGCGCTGGTATTAGATTTCCATACTAATCCCTCAAAAATTCCTATCATATTTGAACTATATTGAACTATATTAGCTTTAAACACCGTCGCAAGTAGTACTTCTCCAAAATATAGCGTATAATAGTAATAGTTGATACATGGGTGGTATGCTATAGTCGGGTATCATACTATAGTCAAGTACCCTGAAAGGAGACATAATATGAGTGAAAGAGCCATAGTAAGCAACAAAAGTTATAGAGAGTTACTTGAGACACGAAACGTCTTCGCCGATCCCGCCTATTGTAGAGAAGCCTGGAAGAGTGTAGGTACTGCAATACTGTTAAGTCCTGCTATAGGGTGTATTGGAGACATAGATACACGGGAGGGTAGTATTGAGAGCTACACGTATAGGAAGCTGTGTTCAGAGCTGAAAGATATCGGACGGAAGCCTACAGAGCTTGAGATGATATTCCACTGTCAAGCAGCGAGGGCGCGGTTCGACACGAGTGCTGCGGTGTTTGTCAGGGACACAGTTGGGGCTAAGCCTATTGATGAGTCGAAGGTAACTGTAGGGAGGAGCCAGTACGAGGAGATGAGTGACGATGAGCTGGAGGCATTACTTAGATATCGTAACAGTAAGGCTACATATACTGTAGAGGCAGATACATCTACTGCAGAAGCGGATACATCCACTGCCACTATTGCAGATAGTACTACTGCCCCCATTGCAGATGAAGAGGGTACCACTATTGCAGAGCCGGAGGGTACCACTATTGTAGATGCCTCCACTGCCGCTATTGCCCCCATTGTAGACAGCGAGGAGCAAGCATGATAGTAGCTATTATAATAGCCCATACTGACCTAATAATGGTAGCAGTAGTTGGTATGGTATATGGTATACGGAGTATAGTAGATAGGAGTAAGAGAGTATGATCGACGTAAAAATAGAGGGGTGTGAAGTATGATCGACGAACGCGCATACGCTAAAGCTGTAGGGGAGAACATTAATAGTGTAACGGAGACGGCGACAGTACAGAGGGTACACCCTATTGGCAGCGTCCCTGTCTACGGCGAGAAGGAGTACCCTGCATACAGTTACGGCGTAAGTCCTTGGAGCGGCAAGGAGTTAGGTAACACATTGGAGGGAGAGGTAGAGAGACGGCGGTGCAGGAGGGACTATGGGGAGTATGTGCGTGTAGCCAACGAGGGTTATTACATGGCTCACGTCAACCGGTACATCTGTGACGTTGTGCAGGCATTCTTGGAAGCCAAGACAGACAAGGCATTGGATATATTGCTATTGAGTCTGCCACCAAGACATAGTAAGACTTTCACCATCACCGAGACATTACCCTCTTGGTTTCTTGGCAAGAACCCTACTGGAAATGTCATTATTTGCGGCTACGAGGGTACATTTGCGGAAGGATTCAGCCGGAGGAACAGGGATAAGTTCAACCGGTACGCGAAAGACATATTCCGTGTTGAAGAGAACCCTAACATACAGGGTGTCGCGCAGTGGGAGACAGCTGCAGGAGGACGATGCCGTGCTGCCGGCTTGAAAGGTGGTATTACTGGCTTCGGTGCTGAACTATTCATCATTGACGACCCGATCAAGAACCAAGAGATGGCAGAGAGCGAGACAGTGCTGGCTAAGATCCACGACGAGATGGGACCGAGCGTGCAGTCGCGTATCCATCCGGGCGGTAAGCTGATAGTCATACAGACGCGGTGGGTCGAGAACGACGTGATTGGATACATACAGAGTAACTGGAGCGACTACGTGTGGGCAGACATCAACCTGCCATGCGAGTGTGAGGACGAGGCTACTGATCCACTGCACAGAAAACTGGGCGACTCCTTGATGGGTGATCACATGGGAGACTTTGATTTGCCGCAGAGGATACGTAACGACAATATCTGGCTGCGGTCGAAGAAGATGCTGGTATGTGCTGGTGAGGGTGAACGAGTCTGGAACGCGCTGTACCAAGGGCATCCAAGCGCGCAGAACGGTAACCTGTTCCGGGACAACTGGTGGAAGCGGTACTGTCGTAAGATCGGTGGAGTTAGTGAGGATGGGTGTGAGTACGGTAGTAGGATCGACATCGCCGACATGGAGTACACTTGCTTGAGTGTAGACGCTACGTTCAAGAAGACGGAGACGAGCGACAGGGTAGCTATCACATTGTGGGGCTTGAGTCAGAAGAACGCGTACCTGTACAAGCTGATCAATAAACGCATGGGATTCACGGAGACGGTGGAGCGTATTAAGAGGCTGTGCGGCGAGTATCCCGGCATCGACCAGCTGATTATTGAGGACAAGGCTAACGGGTCAGCCATCATTGACACACTGAAATACACTGACGGGATACCACCTATTGTAGCGGTCAACCCGCTCGGTGGTAAGTACAGTCGTGCACAGGCGGTGAGTCCGTTCATTGCAGGTGGCAGCGTGTACATCCCTGTTGACTTCACGGAGAGTGAGCGGCGTGAGATAGAGGACGACAACCACATTGAGACAGGCTACGGGCGATTCCTGTACCAGATGAGTCACTTCCCGTTCGCAAAAAATGATGATATGGTGGACAGTATGTCGCAAGCGCTGTCGAGACTGATCAAGATAGTGACAGGTGAGGATCCTGCACCGGAGAAACGGTGGACGCGGTTCACTAAATGGTACCCAGATATGTGGGAGGACTTCGAGCAGATGAACAGTATGGAGCAGGAGGAGTTCATCCGCACATATGGGGCACCGTTGGAGTGGGAGGACTAACGCGCGCATAGATGGGGTAGTCTATTGTAGGCTACCCTATTGCTATATTGCCCCGACGGTGCCTACTATTACCATATTGTACACGCGGTGTGAACGACGTATAATATTAGTAGAAACTACAAGAAAGGAGTGTAGACTATATGTCAAAGAACGTTAGTCTGACCGGTACTACCGGAAAGACGAGCCGGATTGACCTCTACTTGCAGAGCGAGAGACTGAAGCCATATTGTAATACAGATGCAGAGAATGAGCGCGTTAACGCATTCGTCACACTGTACGCTATGGCTAAGAGTGCGCGTGATGCAACGGAGGAGTGCAATCCTGCTAATTTGGAAAAGTGGCGTAAAGCCTACAATGGTACACTGAACGCCTTGAAGGCAGACGGTACCGAGAGCAATCGCAGAACGCGGCAATTGCGCAAGATGTGTTACGAGCTGATTGAGAGCAAGGTGGATAACAGTATCCCGATGCCTAAGATTAGCCCGCGATACAAGACTGACCTACCTCTGGTAGAGACTACAGAGAACTTCCTGAAATTCGAGATGGATCGGGTTCTCACGTGGTACGACAACGACAAAAGTGAGCGTTCCACATACATTGACGGTACCGGCTGGTACAAGGTATGGTGGGACAGTCTGGACAACACGCACGAGCGGAGCGGTGATGTGAGAGTCATGTTCCGCACAACGGATCAGATCATTCCGCAGCCGGGGGTATCAGACTATCGGCAGCTGGAGTACATCTTTGAGCGTGAGAGCGTGTCCACTGCAAGGATATGGGACTTGTATCACCGGTATGTTGTACCTACTGACTTGAGCGGTAACACGGTCGATATGGTGACGTGCTACTACCTGAACGACGAGCGTATCGTTGGTCGGTTCAGTTGGGTTGAAGCGTCGAACATTGTCATCACGGACGAGGAGGACTGGCAGATCCGTAAGCTAAGACGCTGTACTACTTGTAAGACCGTGTCAGCGCAGAGTGCTGTATGCCCTGTTTGCGGTGGGCGGAGCTTTAGATACGAGAACGCCGAGACAGAGTATCTGGAGGAGGACCTGTACGAGGCGTACAACCCGTATGCTGCTGGTGACACTGACGATGAAAATAGAGACAAATACGAGGCGAAAGTATTGTTGACTGCCGGTACCGAGATCCCGTACTACCGTGTCAGACAGCTGCCGTTCGTACCGCGACCGGCTATCAGCGTGCCGAATAGTATTTATGGAGCGTCTGACGTGCGTATCACGCTGGATATGCAGGACTCCATCAATAAAGTCATGACCAAAGCGGTCGATAAAACGCTCAAATCCGGTGCAGTTGTGACCAAACCGGAGAAGATGAAGATCGGTGACACCGATGATACGTTCAAAGTGTTCGGTGTGAGAACCGCCGAGGAGGCGCAGATGGTGCAGTGCCGGCAGATTGTAGCTGATACAAGTCAGGATCTGCTGATTGCTAACCTGTTGTACGACAGTGGGAAGGCATCGTCGGGCATCACGAACAGTTTTCAGGGGCTGAACGACACGACTGCCACGTCCGGTAAGGCGAAACAGTTCTCCGCGATGCAGTCTGCGGGGCGTATTGAGTCGCTAAAAGTGACAAAAAGTGCCGCATTTGCGGGCGTGTACGAGCTGATGCTGAAATATCTGCTTGCATTCAGCGATGAACCGCGTACTTTCGTGAGAATTCTGCCTGACGGCAGCAAAACAGAGGAAACTTGGAACAAATATATGTTCCTGAACGTCGATCCGCGTACCGGAGAGATATATTATCGAGACGATTTCACGTTCAGCAGCGATCCTGCAGCTACATTCAGTCAGAATAGACTGCAAATGTGGCAGGAGACGCAGAATAAGTTCGTTCAGGGCGCGTTTGGCAATCCGAGCGACCCGCGTGTACTGAAGATATTCTGGAACGTGATGGATTCGTTGCAGTATCCTTTGGCTCGTGTTGCACTTGCCGGTATTGAGGAGAACGAGCAGCATCTTCCTGCCGAGGTAGAGCAGGCAATCATGCAGAATCCTGAACTGTACGCGATGGTGACTGCTACGTTGACTGACGGCAGAGGTGGAGCAAGACCGAATAGCGGTCCTGACGGTAACGGAGCGACACACGCGGCGAATGTAGAGCGCACGAACGAGAGAAACCGTGCGGATAAAATCGATGAAGCGTTCTCTCCGCAGCAGACATAAGGAGGGGTGATACATGAGAACATATAACAATGAGTTGTCTGTTACCCGTGGTGAGACATTCACGATGGACTTCGTTGTCAGAAACCCTGACGGATCGCCGTACATTGTAAGTAGTTCGTTGGGTAAGCCTTTCTGGCTGATCACAGTAGCTAACACGCGCTACACGCAGGAGAACCGGTACGTTCTGAACACTTGGATGCCGGTAGAGTGCTTGCGATTCAAGAGTACGGTAGCAGTAAAGATAGATAGCTTTGATGGTAACACGCATCCTGATTTTGAGTACGGCGATGCTGAAACCTATGACAACAGCGCGGTGTATACTGACGGTGTTAGCTACAAGTACTGGAAGTACAATGAGCCGGTTGATGCTGCCAAGAGCGGCACTTGGGTAGACTATGTTGCACCGCGTATCATTGTACCGTACGATGTAGAAGATACTAAGCTGTGGACGGAGCAGGAGTATCTGTATAGCATTGCGCTGATTGACGGTGAGCCTGCAAGCAACGAGTACAACGCAGTGATGCCTATCCTGATACCGACACGATTGAACGTTACAACGAACCTTGCGGACAAGGGATTACTGTTATGAATATCGAGAAAGGAGATAGATAATGGCAGAGTATAACAAAGTAATGACGCAGATCAAGCCGGATCTGCCTAAAGTGATAGACACCGAGCAGATCTACGTATACGTACCGAAAGCGTCATACGATCAAGCGGGTATTATGAAGCCTGACAAGACACAGTTCGTCATTGCAGGCGACTATACACTGACGATCAAGCATTTCACGATGACCGACGACAGAGTATCGGTAGACGTGAAGATGGGGTATGACAATGATACTGCTCTTGCAGATCTGGCAGACAAGGATTTCGTGTCTAAGAGTAACATGACCGGGTATGCAGTAAAGAAGCTGGAGAACAATACTGCTACTGACAAAGCCTACATTGAAGGCGCTAACGGTACAGGGACGAAGCTGGTAGACGTATCTGACGGTGCTGACGGTGAGTCTATTGTTAAGCGGGATGCGCAGGGTCGTATCTTTGGTAAGACTACCGGTTCTGCCGGGGATAACGAACTTGTCAATATTGGCTATCTTGATTCTGGATATGTCAAGAAGTCCGGCGTTGCGAACAGAGTCTATACGACTGACAATACCGGAGCAGATAGTGTTGCGCAGTTCAGTAACAACGCGATTCCCGATACGATGGCATACCGTGCGCACGACGGCTCCCTTCGCGGCGCAGTTGTCACACCACTTGACACGACACTGCTGAACAACAAGTATGTGAGTGAGCACTACATTCCGGTTGGTGATGATGGTAAAGTTCCTCCTGGATATTTGCCGGATGGATTTGATGACGTGTTGTATGGGTATTATAACGAATCTACTGGTAAATTCTACGAGGAATATGATTCCGTCAACGGGTTTAGCAAAGAAATTATCGGTGTAGAAGGAAAGTTGTACGCTGATAAAATAAGCTATGGCACGTACATATACGTATCGAGTGGTTCATCTGACGCAAAAGATTTGCTGTCTAAATATTCAGAACAGATTCCGGCTGGAATAGGTCTTGGAGGCGATAGCGATCCTATTTCTGGATGGTCAAGAGGACTTTGCGCGGTAGATGGTGACGTTCTTAGATGCTTTGGTGGTGTGTATATTGCTCAAGGAGATATCGCAATTGGTGACATAACGAGACAAATGTATTATTATCAGTTCTCGTTAGATACCAAATTAGACGCTATTTCTTATCAAACAACTACTACCGAGTTTGCAATGCGGAACAACGCCGCAAAGTGTGTAGCGGGAAATAAGTTATTGGCGTTTGGCGGATTGAGTCAAAGCACTGGGGTACCGGTGAACAGCGTTGGAATGGGTATCATAACGAATGGTCATTCGACATTGTCTTCTTCTGGAGTAACACTTCCGCATAAAATGTATGGTGGCGGCGCTGCATATGTTAACGGAAAAGTGTATTTGTTTGGTGGAATAGATGAAAACGACACCTATTATGATACCATTTACGAATACGATCTGGACGCTAAAACATTAACACTTCTTGACTCTAAACTTCCATCTACGATGGGTAGAATTCAAAACTCGGTATGTGTTATTGGAACCAAAGTATACATTATCGGTGTAAGAAGCGCAAACCATCTGATAGACACTCGGCTTTACGTATTTGATCCTATCACTAAAACCACAAAAGTTATAACTGATGCAAGTACTTTTGCACAAGGAGAAAATGTATCAGTAGCTGCTATTGGAAATAAAATTTATGCTTTTGGCGGTTATACTCATGCTGATGGATATCTGACTTCGATCTCTGAATATACAATTAACGGCGAACAAATTACGCGTAAGGTGCTTGATGCTAAACTTCCGTATGGTATGATCAACATGACCACCGGAGTGTTAAACGGACGTGTGTATTTGTTTGGTGGAGATAACGGAGATAATGTATTCTTCCGTGACATTCTGATCTTTGATCCGATAGCAGATGCTGTTTACATTCGGAGCGGTTCTTCAACTGCGAATACGCTTACCCTTGGTACAGCACATTCGAATGCATTTTACGGAGATTTAGGCTACAAAGCCTACAAGCACAGTCAGGCGACCGGTAACCCGCATAATACACAGATTACTGATATTACGGGGCTGAAAGCTAAAGTGGATGCTATTGACAGCAAGATGAATCCGGTAGCGAGTAACGGCTTGTCGTCCTACGTCTTGTTGAGCGCATCGAATTCAACGAAAGGCGTAATGACGATCGCGTTCCCGGAGGACTTCACAAAGATCAACGTTAACGGTACGGATTATGCAGTACCGGATGATAGCATTGCGATATCTACCGGACAGGTAATCACAGTGTACGTGAAAGCAGGTTTGACACCCTATTGCGGTACGATACCGTTGACATCTACGATCACGCTGCCGTGCGCATGGTTGCAGATTTGGGCATTCGGAACTGCTACCACTGGAGACGCTACTCCGTATGCTATCACGATTGGTCAGCCTGCGTCGGTTACTCCATTGAACATTTTGTGCGGTGTATCAAGAACGCCGTTTACGATTCCGATCCGTAATAAAAATCGCAATCTTGTAACGAACGTACCGGTTGATACATACGATTGCATCAACCTTGGTTACTGGCAGACGAACTACAAGCCGTTCAATTACACTACGATCAGTACGCTGTCGGCGGTAGAACATGGATTCAATGTAGAGTATCAGATTGACGGGAAGTCCGCAGAGATTGAGATTCCGCTTGAAGGCACGGATGATATCATTGTTGACATCGATGAGACGAACAAGATGATCAACATCCACCTTGACGCAAAAGTCAGAGCAAAACTTGCTAAGATGCTGACGCTGCCTGCCGAAGCGCCTGCCAAGAACTCTATTGTCGGTGTTGGCACGAACAACGCGCAGATGATCATGACGGAACAGGAAGCAAGAGACGCGATATCCGTGTACAAGACGCTATCCATCTCGCAGACTGATTACGATAATCTTGCAGTAAAGGACAATAAAACACTTTATTTGATAACGGGGTGATGTTATGGCAAAATTATCAACTCCGCAAAACGTATCTGTCAGTGGTAACACTTTGACGTTCGATCCCGTGACTCACGCTACCGGCTATGCTATCTATGCCGGTAGCACCGAGTTGGGAACATACGGTGCGGTGCATACGTATGTGATTGATGTTACGCCGGATACATCATTGACTGTTCAGTTCAATCCGTATGTTGGAGAGACGAAGAAATACGATGCTGTTTCCGGCTGGACATTGTATGACGGTGACGTGATTACCGTCACGAAGATGGGTTCTACCCGCAGATTGTGGGTCAACGGCGTGGTATATCCTGCCGATAACACGATCAATAATATTACCATTACGAACGAGAACGTAGAGATCTGGACGGAAGCTGGCAGTGACGCAAGCGGAACCAATACTGCTACTGTTGTCATTACGTTCAAGTCTGTACCGTCAAGAATGCGTGTCGGTACGGATACTGTTACGGCAGCGTATCTTGGTAGCATCAAGCTGCCGCAGATCTATAACGGCACGGAGCCGATGCTTGGTATAATTGGTAACGACACGTACTACATCACGAGCGAAACGGAGAACACGAATTACGTGGAGCATATCTCCGGTGCAGTTGTTGATCCTCCAAAGTCTATCCTGACGGACGGCAACTGGATCAGCGCGTACCTGAAGCAGAGTGATCCCACGCATTACGGTAAGCCGAAAGTCACTATCGATCCGGAAGGTGTTGTGAATTACACGTACAACAACACGAGCAGTGTTGCAATACTCAATATGCGCGCGCCGAGAGGTAACTTTACTATCAAGGCGGTGTCCACTGCTATTGAGTACACGGTTACTGCAAGCGGCACGAACTGCACGATTACCGGACCGAGTAAGATATCCTATCAGGGTACGGCTACATACACGGTATCCCTTGACGAAAGTATCTACAAGCTGCCCGATACGATCACTGTAACCGGTGCGGTAGGCAGCTGGGACAAGGCGAACAAGACGATCACTATCAGCAGTCCGACCGGACCGACTACCGGTAACCCGACCGGTGCAGTTACTATCTCCGTTGTAGCAACGAACATTGAGTATACCTATACTGAAACGTTGACGAACTGTTCCACCACGGATGCACCGCGTGATTACTGTATTGCCGGTACGACATTCTTCAGGAGTTTCGTTGTCAAGAGTAGCGGATACGCGTTCCCGACCGCGATCAGTGTTACGAACGCAACGTATGAGTGGAACGCCGGAACGGGTGAGTTGAAAGTATCCAATCCGACCGGTAATGTTACTGTCACCATTGCAGCGAAGGCAAAGACATTCAACTACAGTTTTGAGAAAACATATTGCACGGTCTATGACGAAAGCGGTACCACGCAAGTAGTTGCCGGTACGTTTACTGCCGACGAGACGAGAACGTTCACGATAAAACCGTATGAGCATTACAAGATGACTGCTAACAGTATTACCAGCGTGAAGAATGCAGAGTACGAGTGGAACGCGTCTACCGGTAAGCTGACTATCAAGAATCCCGTGACGGATGACGGTACGAACAACGTTGTGGTTACCGTTGCCGCTATTGTATCGGAGTACGCATTCGTGGTTAGCGCTACGGATTGTACTGCTGATCCTACAAGCGGGTACGTAAGCACTGGCGATACCACTAAGAGCGTCAGCTTCATCCCGAACGACAACTTTCTCATGAAAGAAACGTCGTTCACGGTGACGAACGCAACAAAGACGGTACAGATTGGTGGAACCGGTGAACTTGCCGTGGTTCGTTTGTCGAACGCTACCGGTATAGTTAGTCTGAAGGCGAAAGCCTCCAGAATCGCCTACCCGCTGACGCTGACTGGTGTACATTGTACGCTGACTGCCGACAAGGAGTATGTATCTATCCACGACGAGACAACGCGTATCAAGGTCGTGCCGGATACCGACTATAAGACGAACGGCTCTGTAGGATTGAGACTTGGCGGTGTCGGAACGTATACTACCGAGACAGTTGATGGCGTGTTCTATGTATTGTTGAGCATGGCTACAGCGGACGTGACAGTAACGTATACGTGCGTGGAAGACAACGTGTCTATTGCGGCTGGTACGTATCGGTTCAAGGAGAATCCCGCGCTGGCTAATCTGCCTACGTTGAGCGGTTTTGCGTTTGATGCGCAGTATAACGCAACCGGGTGGTACTCTTGCACCAATATGCTTGTAACAACGAGCGCGTTGACGTATGTACGGTCTGCCGGTAACATTACCGCGTATAACGGCACAAAGTGGGAGTATCCGTTCCCGTATATGCGTACTATCAGGCTGAACAGTGCACAGACCGTTACGAGATCGTTCTACACTTGGTTTACGGCTAACACATTCACGTCGTATAATATTAGTGTAACTGCAACACATTGCACCTATACCGGAGCGAGTACGATTGGAGTCAACGGTACTGCTGCTATTACGTTTACGGTTGACAGTAAATACACTCTGACTGCCGATGACATCACTGTTACGAACGCGAAAAAGAGTTATGACGCGTCTACCAAGGTATTGACACTGTCTGAACCGAACGGTGATGTAACGGTCAACGCTACAGCTAACGTGATAGTCTATACGATTACCGAGAGTTTGAGCGGTGTGACTGCTACCGGATCGCATCCTACAACGGTTCCTGCAACTTCTTCGACACTGCTTCTGACATATATCGCCCAAACCGGGTACAACTTGCCGAGTTCGGTGGTTGTTAGTGGTGCGGTTAGTACTTGGAACAAGGATAGTGGTAAGCTAACTCTTTACAATATCGACGGAGACATTTCGATTACTATTACAGGTGAGCGTATCACGTATTCTATCACGGAGAACCTGACGAACGTTACGAAGGTTGGAACACATCCTACATTCATTGCGTATGGTGCAACGATTGCGCTCCAGTATGCAACAGCAAGCGGATATGAGTTCCCGACTTCCGTTACTATAACAGGTGCAGACAGTGATTGGAAACCTGTTACCGGTACGTTGACAATTACTAATCCGACAGGACCCGTGACAATTACAATCGCCGGCGTACTTAGTACAGCTACTGTTACGTATAACCTGACGCATTGTACTGCAGCAAGTACGAATCCTGCTACGGTTAATATCGGTGGCAGTGCTGATCTGAAGTTCGTTGCTGATACCGGATACGAGCTGAGTGCAACGCCTACCGTGACTGGTGCTACTCTTGTGTCGTGGGATTATCCTGTTGCAGATGACAAGACTACAATGATTGCCGGTATTGAGAACGTGACAGGTAATGTTACTATTACAGTTGTGGGTTCGTTGCCTAAGTTGAATGCACCGACTAATGTGTCAGTTACCGGTGACACGTTGACCTTTGACTCGGTTGAGAATGCAGAGCAATATGAGGTGTTTGCAGGGAGTAATAGCATTGGGACGTATACTACACCGCCTAAAGGATATACCGTTACAATAAGCTATTCAAGTCTTAATCCTAATGTATGTTTCTATAGTACAGATAATGGCTCTACTTGGATAGATGGGTATGTTGCAGGACAATCTCAATTGGTACTCAACAAAGTCGAGCAAATAAAATTCAAAGGTCAATACTCTTCTTCTGGAGACTACTACGCATTTATATCAGTTCCGTCTTTGGGAGTGAGTATTTATGCTACATCTTCATCTGGTGCGAAATATAGCGACAATTTTGTGTTAACGCAAGATTTGAATGATGTCACGTTTGGTTCAGGCTCTGATTAAGCGCACAAAACCCTCCAGCGGTAGTATAGGTTAGACCGCTATAGAAAGGATGGTGATTTAATTTGGCAACTGAAACGTGGGTGTTGAATGGCATTGTGTATCCAGGATTACCAAGAACGGATATTGGGGTCATTTGTGATGGCGTAATTTATCCGTTTATTAAGTATGATACAGATTCTGGCGATGATGGTTTGTATTATGCTGCAACATTAGTTTTTAATCATGAGGAACGATATTTGATTGATAATAAATATAAAACAATCTCGTTTGGAACTGCTCCAACAGGAGACCTCTTAACGTGGCTTCAGGCGAATGGCACTAAGCAAGCATCTACGCCCAAAGTCACCGTCGATCTCACCTCTTTGAGCGGTTACGAGTCTCTTGCAGCAGGTACCTACGCGTTGTCGGTGAAAGCCAAGGCGGCAGGCTACACAGACTCCGACTTGTCATCCACCGTCAGTTTTACAAAGCTTGCTGCTCCCGTTGCTACAGCAGCTGATACGACTGTGACGTGGGATGCTATCACGAACGCGGAGTCTTATGACGTGTATGTTGATGGAGAGTTGTATGAGAACACGACGGGGGGGTAACTGAATATACGGCTACCGTAAAAGTAAACGGGTCATGTGATGCTACTAACTGCCCAATAAAATTGTATGATGGGAGCGACGCTAATGGAACGCTTCTGACAACAATAAATAAGAACCCATCTGTTGGAGAAGTTGGAACTTTTTCAATAAAAAGCGGCTCGCTTTACATTCAAGCACGCAATATGACAGGAGCCGTTATAGCGTGGTATCAAGTGAATGTGAATAATGAAACTGGTGACGTTATTGCTTCTACAATGGAGACAGAAGTAGTTCCAATTTCTTCTAATGTGATTATTACGTTTGCGGATATGTATTGCCTTACAGGAGACACACTTATAACTTTGGCGGATGGTTCGTTTAAGCGCATCGATCAGTTGACTCTTGCTGATAAAGTGCTGTCCTACAATCCAGATACAATGTTGCTTGAACCTGACGAGATAACATATACTGATAGTGCAGAACACAAGACGCATACAGAGTATAAAATTTATACGTTTGCGGATGGTACAACTGTTAAAACTGTTCATCGACATCGGTTCTACAACGTTGAGCAACAAGCAATGGTTTATATGGATGAGTGGAAACTTGGTGAACATGCAATTAACATTCACGGTGAAATTGTTGCATTAGCAAACGAGATTACTTGTAAAACCAAGATTCAGCATTACACAATCTTTACGAAGAATCAAAACTACTTCGCAAATGGACTTTTGAGTGGAAACCGATACACAAAGCCTTTGACACTTTAACAACACAGAGTTTCCTCCAGCTTCTCTACTACAAAAAGCTGGAACTAAATATGGAGGTAATTTTATGAGATTATCTAACAAGTATGGTGGGTTGCAGTTTTTTGCTGGTGCTCCTGCTGAAATTACAATGGTTTTTGATTCGCATATTACAAAAGTTATTGGAATTTTGGGCAGCGGCGCTGTAGAATGGACAGCATCTAATACGAAGAAGATTAGTTCTGCGGTAGATGGTACAACCTATACTTTTGATGTTACGCTGGAATCTGGATACATAATTGATTCTGTTACACTTAGTTATTCAGATTCTGATAGCGGAAGTTTGGTTGATAAAACCGATACGTCCTTCTCTATAGTTACAGGTGTTGGTGGGATTTATCAAACTATTACAATCACTTCTAAATTGGGGGGGGGCGAGTACAATGAGTAAATCATACGACCTCTCCACTTCAACAAAGTGGGCTAATCTTGCTGATGGTGACCACGTTGTGAAACTCCGTGCGCGTGGATCAGGATACGGTAGTTCAAGTTTCAGTAACAGTGTGACAGTGACGAAAGGTGCGACTGGCGAAACGTGGGTTTTGAATGATGTTGTTTATCCTTCCGTTGCTAATGTTTGGAATGTGGATTTTGTTTCGAATGGCATAAATTATTCTAAGTTTTCAATTGTTGATGCTGGTATTATGTATCAATTGGTTTATGGTGATACTGTTGTTTTTTCGGATGATACCTCTACTTGGATTAATGATGTATATCGTACTGTTACATTTTCTGTTTCTCCTACCGGTGACCTTCTCACATGGTTGCAAGCTAACGGTACGAAGCAGGGGTAACTGAACACACGCTGGCGTTTAGTGGTGTTACAGTTACTGTTGACGGAGCGTCTGTAACGAGTCCGTATACGCTGACGAAAGATTGTACGATTGTTGCTACGACTCTAAGCCCAGATAAAGAATCAATGTCTACTGCTCCATATATAAATATCAATGGTAGTTCTGTTACCTCCTACGGCGAGACAATTTCGATTTCAAAATCTGATATTAAAATGTTAGGACATAAGGGTGATACCGAACTAAGCGTAACCATCAACTACACTGCCTAACCAACAAAACCTTCCGGTGTATAGGTTAACCGGCTAAATAAGTCGAAACTTTATTATACGTTACAGTTGCATTTTACAAGGCACCAGCGTATAATAGTAGTGAAGGGAGGTAAAGACTATGAATTATCAGTTTCCACAACCTTATCAGGTAGTGAAAGTGAACGGAGAGCGTGGAGCAGAAGCGTTGCCAATGTATCCACGTTCAGAGGTAATCGCATTGGACGCGTCGTGTACTGACAAGATACTTGCTTGGTACATCACGACAGACGATGCCGGATGTAAGACGAAGACACTGTATAAGATGGACATCTATAATCCACCGAAGCAGCCAGACTTGAACGATTTGTTGAGTCGTATTAACAGATTGGAGGAAAAGCTGAATGAGAAACCCGTTACTGGAAACGTTGAATCAACCAAAGTCGATACCTACGAACAATCCGATGGTAGCGCAAATCAAACAGTTGTGGAACACGATTAACACTGCTGCAAATCCACAGCTTGCGCTGAATCAGATGGCTCAAAACAATCCTGCATTATCGAATATTCTTGCGATGACGAAAGGGAAAGATCCACAGCAAGTATTTTATCAATTTTGTAAGCAGAACAACATTGACCCAAACACTATCTTGAGTAATTTGAGGTAATTGATAGCGGCTGCAGACGCTATTGGTTATAAATAATTTAATAGGAGGTAGCAATTATGACTGGTTCCGAGATGTCTCCTGCCGATTATGCTGCTGTAGGTAACTCCTTTGGCGCTTTCGGTGGAGAAGGCGGCGGTGGTTTCTGGATTTTTGCCCTCTTAATACTCTTTGGTATGCTTGGCGGCGGTAACGGCTTCTTTGGAAACCGTGACGGACGCGTAGCTACTGTAGAGGATCTCAATAACTCGGCAAACTTCACTCGTCTTGAAGGACAGGTGATGAATAATGGAAATCGTATCGAGAGTAAAGCGGATGCTGTCTATAGCGGCGTTTGTAATCTTGGATACGAAATCTCTCAACAGTTCGCAGCTACAAACGCGCAGATGGCAAACTGTTGTTGCCAGACCCAGCGTGCCATTGATGGTGTAAACTATAACGCCGCAATGAACACTGCATCGATCAACGCAACGACTACTGCACAGACCCAGAAGATTCTTGACGCTATTGCGCAGAACAAGATTGACGCTCTGCAAGCACGGATCAATCAGTTGGAGATGCAGAATGCGCTTTGCGGCGTAGTGCGTTATCCGACACAAACTGTATACAACAGTGGGACGAATCCGTTCTGCGGTGGGCAGACTTGTAACGCAAACTATTAAAACACACAATACTAAGGGGCGGTGGAGAAATCCGCCGTCCTGATTTTAGAAAGGAGAAATCATGCGTAGACCGTATATTAAGACAGTCAGTTCGACAGCGTCCAGTGTCCTTGCCGGTGGAACAGTACCCATTGGCAATACCCTTGTGACAGGCTACTGCAAAGCAGCCATGACGTTAAACGGTAACTCAAGCGTAAGCATCAACGATAACTGTGTCAACGGTTATCTGATTGCGGTAAACGCTACGTTCACTGCTCCTGCAGCCGGTACAGTGGTATTGAACGTTTCTCGTAATGGTACTCCGATTGAAGGAGCAACAGCCTCTGCTGTGGTTAGCACGGCTAACACGGAAGTACACTCGCTGTCGTTTACAACGACTGTGAAGTCTCTCCTTGCTGCTCCTGATACGTTATCTATTGTCAACGCTGGCGTTGCGGCTAATTTCAGCAACGTAGAGTTGGACATTTATCGTCTGTAACATGACGGTAGGCGAATACAAGACCAAGCTGCGGAATGCTCTTGAAGCCTACTATAAAATGGACGTTTGCGAACGTTCTCTCAATTGTATCATTGCAATTCACAATTGCCTGAAAGCGATTAGTGATACAGAAGAAGGCGAACTGAATAGCGCGGAAATGAAAGCATGGAACGCAGCCATGGTCAACGAGGACGGAAGTATCGGCGGTCACTGGTCAATCAGTGATACATCTCCGCTCATGCGTGACACTGAAATTAACGTTTCATCTATTACGCCGGAGATTTGGAATACTACGATGAATATGATGTATAGCGACTATTGCGGTGTCGCAAAGCATTATGGAGTCGATATTCCGGAATTCTACGGTTCTCTCGCAAAGGCTTTCTTGCTGGATAAAGATGGTCCGAAGCCAACCAAGAAGTTGGCAGAATACTACAAGCATATTGTAGTATAAAATTTTTGGGGAGAGTCAATGCATAATATTGGCTCTCCTTTGGAAATGAGGTCACACATGAACAAAGATGTAATTAGAGCACGCCGAGAAGTAGAATGCTTCAAAGTAGTCAATCGTGGCAAGCTATGGTATGAGTCTCTGACGCAGGAGCAGACAATTGAACTTAGAAGCTGGTACTACGCATGGCTGAACGCACCTGAAACGGGTATCGTTCCACCCCGTCCAAAGTGGATCAATCAGAAACTTGAAAGAGAGGAAATTTTACTATGACGGAGTTTTTCCAGAACATTTATGCATGGCTTGCCGCGAACAGCAACAAGATTGTTGCCTTCCTGACATCGGCGAACTTTCTTGCGATGCTGACTCTTGTAGTCAACACCATACGAACCATCAAGACAAACAAAGGCGTTGCGATCACGTCTACTGACCTGAAGACAGAACTTGCTGAATCGTCCAAGAATCGTGGCGTGATTGCCTCTATCAAAGGAGTCTCCGAGACGATTAAGGACGTGACGGAAGCTACTAAGACCGCTATCGATGAAACGAAGGCTCTGCTTGACAAAGAACTGCTGACTGTTACCAATAAGGTCAACGCGATGCTTGAAGTGCAGTCTCTTGTTTACTCTACCATCCGTGACGATAGCCTGCGGCAGACGGTGAGTAACCTGTTGAATACTGCACGGTATAATGACGCGAACACGAAGGAGCAGTTGCAGTCAGAGATCGATAGCCTGAAGAAAGCACTGAACGACAAGATGGAAGAGGTCAATCAGACCATGAGTGACGCGATTGACAAGGTTCAGACTGTTGTCGCTACACCTGTTGAGCAGAACACACCGACGAGGTATTAACTATGGTAGCCAAGTATAATACATACAAGGCTATCTCCACACTGTTAACTGTGGGAACACCGATGGCTACACTGTTAGCCTGTGGAGATAGTTTCTTGCAGTCACCGAAATCTACTGTATCTGCTGCTGGCGTGTTCATGTTGCTTTTCAGTATTTTGCTGTTCAAGGATAAGATGTTGGAGCATTTCAAGATGCCGTCTGCAACGATTATTGCGTTGATTATCCTGATTCTTGTGATGCTGATTGAGAACATCCTTGCACCGATTAAGATCATGTGTATCATGACAATTGCTGCATCGGGCATTGATAAACTGACGTTCGATCCAATGTATCACGCGATTGAGAAAGCGATGGGCGAGGAAGCGCAGATCTATAAGCATTTCGGATTCCTGTTCTGCAAGAGTGCAACCGTTGAAGCGTTGAAGGAAGCTAACAAGAAGTAAGTATGCTATCTAAAAGGAGTAAACGATGCAAGTAGACGTTAAGACTGATGTCAAGAAAATTGTAAAGGATAGAGCGTTCGATCTTGTAGGAGCCGGTCTGATCATTGCTGTCGGTATGATCTGCCTCGGCGCGGTAGAGCTTCGTAATATTACACTTAAGGAAGTATTAAATATTCTCGCAGAAGCTCTACCGTTCTATCTTGCAACCGTGGGTCTTTGTACGAACTTTTATCAGAAAGGCGTGCATTACGGTAAACTGACTGACGGTTTCAAGAATATTGTTACGTTCTATAGTGATACGATCAACAAGCTGTCATCAAAGCAACTGCAAGACTTGCCGGAGTTCTGTTCACAATACAATGACAAGGCGTTGCGTCAATTGCAGGAGCCGATCTTGAAGTCTGTTGCTATCACGTTTGAGGAGTTCAATGAGAACCATGGCGAAGTCCGAGCATTGAAGACGTGGAGCGAAGACGATCTGAAGAAGCAGTACGGTGAGTTTACCGCGAAACATATCATCAAAGCACGCAGTATCAAGATTCACGGTATCAATCCGAACCTACTGATGAGTAGTATGTCAAGCAACGATATGACTGATATCGGCGCGAGTGAAGCGCAGCTGTTGAAACGGCGTACCGGTATGTATGCGGCAATGAACGCAATTTCTACGATGGTGCTGACGCTGTTGTCCGTTAAGAGTCTGATTGATTGGGGATGGGCTGGCGCGGCGTTAGTCGTATTCAAGCTGCTTTACATTCTTTGCAGAAGTTACATGAAGTATTACTCCGGGTACAATGATATCACGATTCATGTTAGCAACCATATATCAAGAAAATGTGACATTTTGAAAGAATTCACGCAATGGTATGAAGACAGTGTTGCACAAACTGAAAAAGTGTAACGTATAATAATAACAGAAGGCTGACAAACGGATTGCAACCGGAATTCGCCTCACACATTGCAAAGGAGGGCATATTGTATGCTCGAAAACAAAGACGTTAATGACATCGATCTGGATTCGCTGTTTGCAGACGATAGTCAGCAGGAACCGTCACCTGTAGAGGAAGAAACAGCAGCGACTGCCGATAGCAATATCGACAATACAAAGGCGTTTGCGAAAAGACTCCGCGAGTCCACTGACAAAGCGCGCGCAGAGGAACGTGAATCGATTGCAAAAGCCATGGGCTACGGCTCTTATGAAGAGTTGACAAAGAGCCGTGAGCGTAAAGTCATTGAAGACAAAGGACTTGACCCTGACGATGTAGCACCTATCGTCGAGCAGCTTGTGAAAGAGCGTATCGACAAAGACCCTCGTATGCAGGAACTTGAAGAATTGCGCCAGATGCGCGTTCAGGAGTTCGGGAAGAAAGAGTTAGCCGAGGTTACCAAGCTAAGTGGTGGCGAGATCACGTCCTTAAACCAGCTTAGTCCTGAAGTGATTTCGGCGTGGAAACAGAAAGGATCGCTGAAAGCCGCCTACCTTGAAGTAGAGGGCGAGAAACGCATTATGCGTATGATGAGCGATCAGAGCAGAGGTACCACAACTCATCTCACTGCAAACGGCGGTAGTGCTGCCGTTCCGACCGGCGAGAGAAATCTAACCGCTGATGAAAAGAAGATGTACAAGTTCTTCAATCCTTTGATGACGGACGATCAACTCAATAAAATCACCGTAAAGGAGAATTAAAGCTATGGCTAATTACTTCAAGACGTATACTGCAGAATTCCATACTGCAAAAGACGTATACGCAAGGCTGTTCGAAACAAAAGTCAAGGCGAGCGCACTCACCAGTCCTGTAGTTACTGGCGGCGGCTCTCTTGCAATTAAGGTTGGTTCTCTTGTGACCTTCAACACCACTACTGGAGAACTGAACCTTGTTACCGGTAAGGGTACCACTTCTGAATCTGCTGTTGCGGATCCTGCAATCACCGATGCAATGTACATCGTTGCGCAGTCGGATATGACCCTTGAATACGGTCATGTTCCGGTTGAGAATCGTGACTATCGGTATTCCGATGCCGTTGCTGATTCCGGTCTGGCAAAGAAGGTTGCCCTGTACATCATCCACGATCCCGCTGATGTCGTTCTCACAGTTGACCATAGCGGATCCTATACTGCTTAAAGGAGGTAACAGATTATGGGAATGATCATCAATATCGACGAGGCTCTGAAACTCCGTACTGATTATAACGTACTGAAAGAGCCGCTAAACAAGATGCTGGCAGACCAGCAGGAAGCATGGGAGCGTGAGAACCCGATTGACCTCCTGTTCACAAGAAACACCATTACCTCGTTCCAGGAGACGTTTACGTCCTCTATTGGATTCGATCACGCGTTCGCCGAGACTTCGGATTACTCTGTTGGTCCGATCTTCAACACTGCTGAAGGCTTTGCGGCAACCTACCGCACGAGAACCTTCCAGGGTTCCTTCATCATCTCCCAGCAGGCGATGGAAGACCGTATGTACGGCAAGATCAAGGACGATGCCAACGCGTTCGTTCGCAGATGGCACGGCGATATCGTTGAGTACGCTCTGAAGAACCTTGAAGGCGGTTTCGGCGCTCCAGGTGCCAGTGCTACTGCTACCACTTGGACCGGCGATCCGAAGGAAGTTCCGTCCAAGCTGCAGATGAACTCTGCAGATACTGCTGACGGTGACATCACCAACCCGATCAAAGTCTCCCTGTTCAACAAGGAGCATACCACCGTTAAGCGTGGTGCGGGCGCGGTCATCAAGCAGGCAAATATGTTCAAGACCGGCACTGCTGATGCTTCCGAGATCAAGTTCGACGGTTCCGACCCTCTGTACATTGCCAAGCTGGCTGACGTGATCAATCAGGTCATTGTCAAGATGGAGAACTACCGTGACGATAACGGCAAGCGCGCAGGCGTTCTTGGCGCGAAGACCATCGTTGCTCCGAACGATCCTCACCTGAAGGCTGCTATCAGTGCTGCACTCTCCATGCCGGAGATGAACGGTCTGCCTAACATGGCATATCAGAGAGCAACTCTCGACACCACTCCTTACCTGAACGATATCGGTCCTTGCGCTGACGGTGCTGGATTCTTCATTGTGGACAAGGCGTACAACGCTGCGAACCACGGTCCTGAACTCACCGAGCGTGTTGCGTTCACTCTTGACGTTACCGAAACCAAGCGTCCGCACGGTATCGTCTATGACGGTCGGCAGAGATTCGATATCAACTGCGCGTCGTGGAGAGGTATTGCTTACATCCGAGTGAAGGATACCGATTCGTCCGGTGCTGCGTATGCTACGAAGGCAAACTTCGAAGTCATCACGCCGTTTGCAGTTGCAAAGCCTGTTTCGGTTGTTGGTACTGTCAAGACCACTACCTAATACGTTTACTCAATGTAGACCTGCCTACTTCGGTGGGCGGGTCTATTTTGATAGATTATCATAGCACATGTAGAAGTACGTGTATTATGCTAATCCATTCAAAGGAGGATAAATAATGTACACTTGGGGATATTTGATGGACGTATCGCGTGCCAAACTTGATCTTGACGAAAACGATCCGGTGTATAAAAGATTGCTTTCGTCGTTCAAGTATTACGCGAACGAGGTTATGACACAAGTATGCTCTACAATTAAACCGAAGCGTGTGTTCGCTACTGTCATTGTAAATAAGATGAATGTACTCACACCTATTGATGTCATTCCTCTGCTGAATGACGCGTTCGTGTCGTTCGGTGATGACGCTAACACCGTAACCTATGAAGGATACGAGGATGACTGGAACAATGAAGTTATCAGTGTGACAAGCACTGACGGTAAACATTACGTTACGCGTGAAGCACATGACAATGACTTCAAGTATGTTGGCTACGGTAAGATCTTGTGCTATCGTGAAGGCACGTATCAAATCTCTTGCAACACGAGATGGCTTGATTTCACGACAGTTGAACCGTCTACTGTATTGAATGTACCGGAAGATATTCTTGATTGCATTCCTCCATATATTGCAAGCCAGTGCTTCAAGATTGATGACGAGTACAAGTCTTCTGTATTCCGCAACGAGTATGAGATGTCTCTTGCAAGAGTGAACGATTATGATTACAAGAGCACCAAAACATTTACGATTGGTGGTGGTTGGTAATGGCAAGAACGTTTAATAGACGACCTATGTCTGTTAACGGTCCTGATAAGAGTAGCATCAAAAACTACACCTTCAACTATGAGCAATGGAAAGGCATCAACGATAGCAAAGACTTCCTTGCAGTAGATCAATTGACGTTCTCTGACGCGCAGAATATGTATATTGACTCGGAAGGGTTGCTGTCGAGTAGACCTGCAATCAAGAAAACAACTAATATTGCCAATAGTGATTTTGTATCCAATATTGAGTATTACAATGAGTTCCGGAACGATATAAAAAACACTACAATCCGTGCCTATTGGTTGCACTACATTGCGGATAAATCTACTCTGTACATTGAAGATGACGCGCTTGCTACGTACCGTAAGATTGATTATATTTACAATACGCGAGAACCGAAGTACATTGACGCGTATAAGTATCTGTACGTTTTTGGCAAAAGTCAGTTGATTCCAATGATTGTGTACAACAAGAGTACACTGGAGTTCCTGACACCGGAAGAGATAAAGAAGTTAGTTTATGTACCCGTTACAAAAACGTTCACTGGATCTGTTGAAAACGAAGGCGAAGGCGTTAATCAGTTGACTACGTCAGAGCGGTATCTATACTACTATAGTGACGCAAACGGTATCAATAGCGATGCTATTGGCAAGACTCTGGAATGGGATGGTAAGACAATCAATTGGAACGATAACGTGAAACCGTTCCTCGTCAAGGATCACTATGACGTTGGAGATAGTACAACGATGGCGGTAGCACCTTCTGGGGCAGTAGCATGGGTTGAGAACAAAGTGTTATACTATGCTGTCAATGGGGCTATTGTGTATAGTTGGGACTTGACTAACTTGGCTACAGCAACATCCAAATATAAAGTCAGTTTCAATATATCAAGCAATACTATCATTGTTAGCATAGACTATAAAGCGTACTTGGTTTCTTGTGTATCAGCAAAGGAAGACGGTTCTCTTGAGATACCTACACCTACTCTATTGACAAGCGCCACTGGATTTGCAAAATATGATGATTTCGTTGTAACCGCATATTATTATATTGACAAGCAGCAATATGTATATGCCGTTAGAGAAGCTGAAGGCGATCTTCGTACAACATATATTTGCTACAATTTTGGAGAAGCTGACACTCGGTATGAGAAAGATATAGGGAATGATCCTACGCTTGGTAACATCAATGCAATAGCTGATGGTGCAGTTATGAATGCAGACTCTGCTGTTGTTAGCTATAGTTCTATAGAATCTAACATCGGCAAGCACAAATTCATTATCATACGTAAATCTGCTCCAACAGTAATCGATCGTACCGATATTTATAACGGTATAGATGATTTGTCTTTCGATAATTGTCTATTGCAGTTGTCTATCGATTCCTACATTGCGTATCTTCCGAAAAAAGGAACAGCTGATTCTGCCGGAAAATATCAAATTGCAGGGATCTATTGTTTCAAAAATCAGTTATACGGCAATGATGCAGCAGTGGTTGATAAAAACGGTGTTGGTACGTATACATTTGGAACACAGGTTCCGGATGGTAGACTGAAACCGGTTTACGATAACACGTTGAAGGTTTCTCTTAACCAGACGGTTTACGACTTTACCAAGACTGAATTTTCTACGGTAACGACCGTAGTCGTTTCCGAAAAAGCGCTTGACGGTATGGCGTTGGAATCCACAACTACAGTATACAACTACTACAAAGCAGTAAACGGCAGCAATCACATCTTCACGCGATTCAGCAATGACACGTTTGAATTGTACTACACGAAGCAAGGCTATCTCAATGACTTCTTCGTGTTTGATCTGTTGTATCTGAACAACTACTTCTTTGCAGTAGGCAACAAACTCTACATCACGGAGAACAAGTATGACGCTGATGGGCAGTTTCTGTTCTATCTGCCGAAAAAGAACGTCAACGAGTTCGATAACGTGATTACCAAATTGCATCAAATCGATGAGTCTACCGTTGCAGTATTCTTTGAGGACGAGATATACTATACCACATATGACAGTGATGTAGGTACTTACCGGTACTACAAGAGCAAACTGCAGTTCGGCTTGCGCAAGGGTGCTAATGTGATAACGTCTGACGATTCAGTTACTACGTTCTTCCCGACAGATCGCGGAATCATGGCACTGACGTATCAGAACTTCGTTGCGTCCAGTGAGCAGTCTACAACTCCGATCAGTGATCCCGTGTTCAACTACATGAAAGACTTCTTGACCGGTAAAGTCGTTAAACTCTACAAGAAGGAGTTCTGGATTGCGGCGTACAACGGTAGTAATACGGTATGGATTCTTGATATCCGCAATGGTAGCTGGTGGAGACAAGAAGTACCCGGAGATCTTACGGATGTTTGGACAAGGAACAATGAGCCGTGGTTGAATCTTGGAGTGCCGTATAACATCGTAAAAGACGGTGTGTACACTGACGATGACAAGCATATCAATTGGTTCTTCCAGAGTCAGAAACTGCATTTGAGCGCATTGAACTATTACAAGAGCGTGCAGGCGTTGACGTTCTTCGGTGTGTCCGACGATAGTGTATGCATCTTCAATCTTGATACTTACGCGTACAGAGACAACATCTATGAGAACGCGTCAAAGAGCGTTGAGTATGGTATCAATATGATCCGTACATACTTGTATCACTTGCACGTCATGAAGCTGCATGAGTTTCAATTCAAAGTGTATGCCGATACATCGGTTAACGATCCGGATCTGATTCATCCGATCAAGTTGAGTAATGTTGCGGTACGCTATCGCGTATCACGGGAGGTGAGATAATATGGCGTTTACTAAAGCGGGTATCCGTAGCGAACTTGAACGGTTGAACCGAGACTATTCCGGTCAGAGAACGTGGGGTCAGGCTTACGGTGCTATCAATCTTGCCGAGCAGAGCGCGATGGCTAACGTAGAGCAGGATTACGCGGCAAGTATGAATCAAGCGTATCAATCCGCACTGCAGAACAAAGCTGCCGTTGCAGGATCCAATGTAGGTACCGGTTACAAAACGGAAGCGATTGCATCCATTGACGACGCATTAGCATCCGCGTATGATAGCTACTTGCAGAACTACTTGCAGGGTAGGGCTGATATCGCGGAAAATATGGACGCGTATCGCGGTACCGTTACAAAGAACCTTGAGCAGCAGGCAGACTATGTACAGCGTTACGAGCAGGCACATTGGGACTACTTGCGCAAGATGTATGAGATGCATCAGAAAGGCGAACTTGAAGGCGGTGGCTATTACGATCCGTTCGAAGAAGCCAACTGGAAGAAGTACCTTAACATCACAACCGACGAAGCCGGCGTTGAAACGGAAGCTGGCTTGATGAATGAAGCGTTGCTCTTGTCTAAGTTCATGGACAATGAAGGCAACCTGACGCAAGCAGGTGTTGACTTCTATGAACAGATGGAGCAGGATATGGCGCAACGCTCCGATGTGCAGGCGTACACGTTCCAAGACTATCTCCGTGGCGAGAAGCAGTACAAAGACTTGCCTGAATGGGCGAACACGCAGTATGCGTTCTCCTATGATCCGACAATGCAGGGTGACACAACCGGACAGAGTATGTTCAATACAATGTTTGGTCGCATGAGTCAGGACAACGTATACACGTTCGCAGAACGCAAGTATGGTATGAGTACAGGACAGCTTGAAAGATCGTATGAGCCGTTCAAGACTGCAGTGGAGAATCTAAACACGTTGATGGCTGACAGTGCTTCCGCAAAGAAAGTCGATGCCGCTTTCGATGAGGTCATTGCACAGTACGACAAGCTGGCGAAAGATTTCAACTACACCGACAATTCGTTGCGTGATCAGCTTGAAGAACTGAAACGTCAGTACCGTGCTGCCGGAAGTGGCGATGCTGGAGAGGTTGTCGGTAGTACTCTTGCCGGCGGTATGGGAGGATTCCTTGCTGCTACTGGTGGTGCTGCCGCTGCAGGTGGTTCCGCTGGACCGATTGGTGCTGCTATTGGCGCACTGGTTGGTGCCGTTGGATTCGGTATTCAGCAGGGTGTTAATACGTACAAGCAGACTCGCGCCGATGAAGAGAACGCACGTGATGCATACAACGCGGCGATTGCTGCATTCTTGAACCAGCAGAGTATCAGTACGTACAGTAATCGAGGCACGCGTAGCGGTAAATTCTAATCGCATAACGTATAATAGTAATAGAGCGTATGATTTATGTACGCTCTATTATTGCACATGAAAGTGAGCAATAAAGAAAGGAGAGCTTGACATGGCAATCAAATTGAAACCGATCCAAAGCAGCTATGACAGGATGTACAGTGAAGCGGCACGTCATGCGAACTTCAGCACCGATCAGTGGTCTAACGCGGTCAAGAGTAACACGGCAAACGTATACCTCGACGCGTTGAAACAGACAGACAGTCTTGATCAGGAGAAATTTCGCAAAGACTACAACCTCGACTACGCTGACACTGACAGAAAACTGACAGCGCTCTACAATGAAGCGTATGGCGACAGAACCAAACTGAAAGAGTATGACATCACCGACAGCGAAGGTAGACAGCAGAAAGTCAACATGACAGAGTACGACTATACGAAGTATATGATAAACGCTCGTAACAACTACGAACAGCAGTTGGTTGATATACAGCGTAAAGAGATGGAGAAAGAGGAACGTAGCTCTTTCGGTAAATTCATGGGCACAGTGTTATCCACTTTTGCGCTGGAACCACTGAAAGGCGTTACCGACATCGGGCGTGGTATTATCTCCTTGCCGGGTGGTATTAACGAAGCAATCAATCAGGGAGACTTTGACGCATTCCTTGAAGGCGTGAATAACGTCTACAGAGAAACGTCTGGATTCAGTGACTGGATTGACAGCTTTGAATCAGAATGGACCTATGCGCGTAACGCTGACGGCAGTGTATCCTCGTATGGTGAGTATGCTAACGCTATCACGTATACCATCGGTCAGATGCTGCCGTCTATGTTGGTTGGACATGGTTCCAGCGCGTTGCTTCAGAAAGCAGGCGTATCGGCAAGCAAAGCTGGTACGGTTGCATCCATTGCAAGTAAAGGCACGTTCTATGGCGCTATCACTATGGGACGTATCAATGAAGCGTATGAAGCTGCCTACGCGCAAGGCGTTACAGTTGATACCGGTGCAGTATTGCTCAACGCCACACTGAAATCCGCAGTGGAGATTGGTATTGAAAGCATCCTCGGTAAAATGTTTGGTCAAACTGCAGTAGACCAAATGCGTAACGGCACAGGTGCACTTCGTACCGGTAGCATCAAACAGACGTTCACCAAAGCAGGACTTAAACGTATTGCCAAGGATGCCCTGCAAGAAGGTCTTGAAGAAATATTCCAAGATACTGCTACTTGGTGGCTCGATCAGCGTTTCAGTGATATTATGTGCGACGATTACTGGAAGAGCCTTACTACCGGGCAGACAGATCCTACTGCACTGATCAATACGTTCGTTGTTTCGGCACTCACGTCTCTTGCTGGAAGTGGTTATCAGATCACGAAGAAAGCAATCAGCGGTTCGGTCAACGATGCTCTTGTTAAACGCTACACCAAGCAGCTTGAACAGGGTGTTGACATTGAAAATGTAGCTAAGAAACTGGATCGTGCCAAGTCTCGTTCTACAGCCGTTCAGTATACCGTAGACGGTGACAAAGTCGAAGCGAAGCGTATGAATCCTATTGCCGCATGGGAATACGGCATTGATATGCAGTCGTTCGTACAGAACGTAGCCGAAGTTCGTGATATGCTTGAAGAGTATAACGAACTGCAAAAGAGCGGTGAACTGGATACGATGCCAAAACGTAAGCGTGACAAACTGGCAAGAGAGATCACCGAAGGCGCTGCACAGACCTACACTGCAATGCAGCTTGTGACCTCCGTGTACGGCGATATGTCACAGGAGATGCAAGCAGAGGTTGACTCATGGTTGAAACTGCTGAATGGGCATATTGCGCGTGGCGATT
>ERZ1034763.85-NODE-85-length-55694-cov-6.752530_pt1 | contig 55694 bp, 53 predicted proteins | sample MGYA00520701_ERZ1034763 | MGnify/ENA primary metagenome ERZ1034763 (study PRJEB33766, sample SAMN09781707) | gut metagenome | biome: gut microbiome | host: Homo sapiens | place: Madagascar | study: EMG produced TPA metagenomics assembly of the PRJNA485056 data set...
ATAGAAATAAGGCTATTAAGTCTAGAGTTAAGACTTTTGTAAAGAAGGTTGACGCTGCTGTTGAGGCTAAGGATAAGGCTGCTGCAGAGGCTGCTTTACCAGTTGCAATCGCAGAGATTTCTAAGGCTGCTTCTAAGGGAATTTTCCACAAGAACACAGCTGCAAGAAAGGTATCTCGTATTACAAAGGCTGTTAACTCTTTATAATTTATTTAAAGATAGATTAAATATAAGACCAGAATGTGCACACCCACTCACATTCTGGTCTTTTTATTATCTGCTGTATTTAATTATTATCATCTCTACTGCCATTCTGTCGATAAGCTTTCCTGACTTTACATCTTCCTCTGCCTCTGCACAGTCACTTAATGCATTACAAAGATACTCTTTGCTGAAATTCTTCGCCATAGCTGCATACTTTCCAACAACAAACGGCGGTGTTCCCATCTCTTTTGCCATCTGGGCATTACTCTTGCCTGACGATATTCCCTCTGACACCTGTAGTATTCCATTGAACTGTCTGACTATAAGAAAAAGTATGCTCATAGGCTTTTCCTTTAATGTCAGAAGGTCATAGTACAGAGTCAGTGCAAGCTGTTCATTCTTACTGCCAATAGCCGATATCATGTCAAATATCTTGCTGACCGTCTGTGTCGAGCAGACTTCCTCAACATCACTCTTTTCAATAACTGGTTTATCATAGCAGTAAGATACAAGCTTTTCTATCTCCTGTTTTATAAGATTCATGGAAGCTCCTGTCTTATCAAGAAGGCACGCTGCCGCATCACCTGTAATCGACTTGTTCTCTGCCTTGAACAATGATGCAATCCACTTGGTAAGCACTGATACAGGCTGTGCATTCATCTCTGACACATATCCCTTATCATTGACTGCCTTATAGACCTTATTTCTCTTATCAATCTGCTCTTCCACGAACACAATTATAAGATAATCAGGAATATTCTTAATATACTCTGCCAGCTCATCATTCGAGCTTTTAAAGAAACCGCTGTTCTCAACAACTATAAGTCTCTTCTCCGCAAAAAATGGCATTGTATCGCCGATAGATATAATCTCTTTCACTGACACATTATCTTTATCAAAAAATGAATAGTTCATGGTGTCATCGCCAGCAACCGCCTTTACAAGCCTGTCCTCGTACTGCTTTTTAAGATAAGGCTCATCACCATATATCAGATATACTGGTTTATATTCATTATTCTTAATATCTGCACTAATCTGTTTCATGGACACACCTCATCATTTATTATAACAATTTACATCAATGGCTATATTCTAACACATCATTTATATTTTGTCTTTAAGACATATCTATTTTTATCATTGTATATGCTTATCTGTCCGCTGATATCGGTCTCGTATATGTCACAGCCGCTGCTTTCAAGAGTTTTGATTGTCTTACTGGCAGGATGCCCGAATTTGTTGTCCCTACCGCATGATATTAATGCTATATCTGGATTTAATTTTTCTATAAATTCACTTCCACTTGACGTTTTCGAGCCGTGGTGCGCCACTTTCAGGCAGTTGACATGCCTTACATCACTGTCTGCCATCTGCTTCTCGCTCTCCTGTGTCATATCTCCTGTCATAAGCATGCTGAAATTCTTATATTCAACTCTATAGACAGCCGATGCAGAATTAATATCGCTGTATTTTCCATTTTTATCAGGACTTACACAGCTTATGTATAGATTCTCCTTAGATATATTAAAATCCCCGGCATCCGCATACACAACCCTTATGCCATTATCTATGGCACTCTCACACAGCATTTTATAGTTATCATCTTCATTTATGCCATCTGCCAGAGGCATGACAAGCGTATTGATTTTAAGTGATGAATCCCCCATCTTAATAAGTTCAAGTATTCCGCTTATATGGTCTTTGTCCGTATGGCTTACAAATATATAGTCAAGCTTAGTGATTCCGTGGCTTTTAAGGAATGGATATATCCTGTAGCGTCCTACCTCACTTACATCAGTACTGCCGCCATCATATAACATATTAAGCCCCTCTGCGCTGATATAGATTCCATCTCCCTGTCCCACGTCAATCATATGAGCCTGAAATTCATGCTTCTGCTTATATCCTATCACGCACACAAGAACACACAGCCAGATACATATGCCCGTAAATCTTTTTCTTTTAAGACCTTTTATCACATAGATTCCAGCGACAAGCACGATATAATACAATACAATCTGCCAGAGCTGCGGCTGTCCCACACTCCATCTGTTGAATGGAAGCCTGTCTGTAAAGCTGCATAAGCTCTGATAAAATTTTAATATGTAATGGGCACTTCCGATTATAAAAACCGCAGCCTGACGATTAAACAAAGCTATAACTCCGCCCGCTATGCCTGTGAAAAGCACAACCGACATAAGAGGAATAACAACCACATTGAGAAGTACACCAAGAACAGGAATTTCATAGAAACTATAAAGAATAACAGGAAGTGTAAAAAGACTGATTCCGGCACTCTGTGCAAATGCCATGACAAGCCACCGTACTGCCTTTCTCGATAACTTAATGACCGGAGGTGTATCAAAATACACATTATCACACCATTTATCAAGCCGTGGCTTTAACATGCCTGTTACCGGAGGAATCATAATACATATTCCAAGAATTGCAAGAAATGACAACAGAAATCCACTGTTAAACACAGCATACGGATTATCTGTAACCAGTATCACTGCCGCAAGTGACAGTGCCGACAAAGTATCATACATTCTTCCTGCCACCTCTGCACCCATGCTCACCACACACATTATAATGGCACGCCTCGCTGACACTCCATTGCCAGTTAACATTCCATAGAAAGCAAGAAAAACACATGATATTCCAAATGCCATTATGCATGTAACTCCTGCCTTCCGCATCAGCCTGTACAGAGCCATTCCTACAAATGATACATGAAGCCCGCTTATCGCAAGAAGATGTGCTATTCCATTTCTCTGGTACAGTGAATAATAATCCTTATCCATGTCTGTTTTATCACCGAGAACCACCGCTTTAAGCACGCCGCTGTCTGTATCTTCGGCAATACTGTCAAAGCTTTCTTTCATGCGCCTGTTAACATAATTAACTATTCTGGAATACTTACCCGAAGATGTCACTAACGATATATCATTAGCAGATACCTTATAGAAAATTCCTATAGACTGATAATACAGTTTCTGGTTGAACTGACCATCATTGGCTGGGGCTTTTAGCTCTTTAATCTTCCCCTTTACCATAACTGTATCACCTAAAGACACCTCACTATTAACTTCTGAGGCCGTTACATAAAACCCATTATGAAGATAATAACCCACTCCATAATCTGTAATTTTAGAATTGATAATCTTACCCTGAATGCATACATAGTCACCTGGCTTATATACATTCCTTTCAAATAAGCCCGACAGCACTAATAATATATCAACAGCTATTATTATCAGTGCTGCAAGGCAAAGAGGTCTTTTAATACCTCCACCTCCCTCTTATCAGTTACCCTGCTCAATAATATTGCTGTTAAAGGTAAATGTATTCTCAAGGCTTATTGTCTCACGGTAACTTTTCGTAGAATCACCATTAATCATAATCTTGACTGAATCAATATTGCCCTGTGCACACAGCGTATTGACTATTGAATATATAGGTATCTCATTAGACACGTTAACCATCTCTGTGATGAATACAGAGCTTAAATTAACATAACATACATTATCACTTACAGAGATACTAAGAACCTTCAAGTCTGATGGAAGTGTTGCTGACATATTAGAGTCAGACGGTCCCTTAATCAGATTCTCAACAAGAATCTTCTCAAGCGATGTACTCTTGCCTACAGCTATGCTTTCATTCTTAGTAACTAACTGTGTTCCAAGCTTATTAGCATAATAGAGTGTCACAGTCTTCCACTCTACATTCTCAAGATTCTCATCCGAATCATCAACGAAATCAGATGGTGACATAAGTCCTATATGTGAACCATCCTTGTAAGATGCAGGAGAGCCGTCAACATAGAATCTCACGTATTCTATGCCGTCAATCTGCGTAAAAAGCTTAACCACACCAGCCCTGAAAAGCAGTTCATCTGCCGTATTCATCGTATCATATTCCTTATTGAAATACACATAGACAACATTCTTCACAATCTCTGTCTTTTTCATATTGACAATATCTGGTTTTAAAGATACGCAGTCATCCTTCTTGATGCTCTTCCCCATCTGTTCAAACAGCTCGCGGATGAGCTCTTCCTTATCCTGTGTCTGTGTCACATACTCACTTGTTATAAGCTTATTGCCTGATGCATTCTTATAATACACACTGTATGATGTTCCCTTTTCCTTGCCACAGCCTGCAAGAACACCTATAGATGCCATAATGCATATACACAGCACAATATATTTAATTGTCTTGATATAATTCTTAACTGCCAAATCTATCTCCATTCTAACCGACATAATTGAGTGGTATTCTTACAGTAAATGTAGTTCCGTTGCCCTCTTCACTGTACAACTTGATAGTTCCATGATGAAGCACAACAATCTGCTGGACAATCGCAAGTCCAAGACCAGTTCCTCCTGTCTCACGCGACCTTGCCTTATCAACCCTGTAAAATCTGTCAAATACCATGTCCTGGCTCTGCTTAGGAATACCAATTCCTGAATCCTCAATTCTTATATAAAGATACTGGTAATCTGCATTCAGTGATACATGAACCCATCCATCATTGATATTGTACTTGATAGCATTTTCAACAAGATTAGATGCAACCTGTGTAATCTTAACCTCATCAACCTCTGCTACTACAGGCCTGAAGCTCTCAAAAAGTATCTCAACATTCTTTTTCTCTGCAAGCGGAGTAAGCCTTTTAAGTACCATCTCGATAAGCTCATTGATATTGACTGACGATATATTAAGCCCTCCGGCTGATTTATCCATTCTTACAATAGATAAAAGGTCTTCGATTATCTTGCTCTCACGGTCTATCTCTTTAGTTATATCCTGCATGAATTCCCTGTATAACTCAACAGGTGCATCCGGCTGCATATTGAGAGAATCAGCAAGCACCTTGATTGATGTAATAGGTGTCTTTAACTCATGCGACACATTCGATACAAACTCCTGACGGCTCTCATCAAGGCTGTTCGACTTGTCCATAATCATATTAAAATTATCAGCGAACTCACGAATCTCTGATGAGCCTCTGCCTGACACACGCTTGGTTGTGTAGCCGTTAGCGATGCTCTCTATAGTGTCCATTGTCCTTCTGAATGGTCTGGACATGAAAATGTATATAAGTGCAAGAACAATAGCCATAACCACTACAATCGTGACAATAGATAAGAACACCTGATCCTGCACATCACTTTCAAATGTCATTACCCTGCTTATATTAGAATCCGCAACAAGCGCACCGATTATACTGCCCTCGTCATTGTAGATAGGAACAATCGCCTCAATAGTGCCTGTCTTTCTGTAATAGAGTGACGTGCTCTTACCAGATAAAAAAGCATTCATTACTCCTGAATTGATAATATTCCTGCCATACTCTGATGAGTAAGAATCGTACATGATTACATATCTTTCATCAATTACCCTGAATCTTACATACTCCATCGCAGAATACTTTTTAAGATTGTTGTATGTGCCGCCAATCTCAGCATTCTTCAAAGATGAATACGCCGAGAATTCACCAGAAATCATGGCTGACTTATTCTGAAGCTCTGCCCTTTCCTTCTCAAGGATATTCGATGCATAGAATTCCCTTGAGACAAGCTGAAGAACTGTAAGTGCTGCGCATACCAGCACAAGAGTGATTATATACAGTCTCACCCTTGAACTTGCAGCCACATGTAATATATCTTTAAAAAACTTCTTTATATTAGACATTATAGTAATAACCTACTCCCCAGCGTGTATGAACATACTTTGGCTCACTTGGATTCTCTTCTATCTTCTCTCTTAATCTTCTGACATGGACATCAACTGTTCTTGCATCACCCGGATAATCCTCGCCCCATACAATCTTAAGAAGGGCATCTCTTCCGTATACCTTTCCCGGATTCTTTATAAGGAGCTCTATAATATCGAATTCCTTGGCTGTAAGATTAATCTCCTTGCCAGATACATATACTCTTCTTCCGTCACAATCAACTCTCATATCACCAGCAACGATAACAGATGAATTGCTCTTAGGCATCTCCTTCTTGGAATTACGGCGGAGAATCGCTTTAATTCTGGCTTTAACCTCAAGTATATTAAATGGCTTGGTAATATAGTCATCTGCGCCATACTCTAATCCAAGAATCTTATCCATATCATCGCCCTTGGCAGTAAGCATTATTATGGGAACCTGCGAGAATTCTCTTACCTGCTGGCATACCTGCATACCATCTATAACTGGAAGCATTATGTCCAGAAGAACCATATCATAATCATTATCTCTTATCTTATCAACAGCTTCCTGTCCATCGTAAGCCGCATCAACTTCCATTCCGTCCTGCTCAAGACTGAATTTCAGTCCCTTAACAATCAGTTTTTCATCATCTACAACTAAAACCTTATTAGCCATAACACACAAGCCCCCATAAAACTTACTCTTAATAATCTATACTCTTATATAATCTTTTATCTTCTCAAATGCAGCTTCTTTAATTCCGGTAACATTCTTAACATCTTCTATCGAATTAAAAAATCCATTCTTCGTTCTGTAATTAACAATATCCTTAGCCCTTGATTCACCTATACCAGGAAGAGTTGTAAGCTCGCTCTCCGATGCGGTATTAATGTTAATCTTAGATGCCATGCCAGATGAAGCCGTATCAACATTCACCGCAGGTTCCTCTCCCTCGGCTGGAATATACACCTTCTGTCCATCTGCTATCTTATCAGCAAGATTGACAGCACTTATATCAGCCCCTTCCACACAACCACCTGCGAGCTCAACTGCCTCATATATCCTCGTTCCCTCTGGCACTCTGTAAACACCGGGATTAGCAACAGCTCCACATATGTAAGCATATATATTCTTATCTTGTGTAGTGGGTTCTTGTGAAAGCTCTGTTGTCTGCGCGGCAGACGGCTTGGTAGATATGCTGTATTCATATTCTGGATTACCGCTGTTGCTCATAAGCCTTGACAGGCTGTAGACAATACCAGCGGCAACAATAAATACACATGCAGCGATGTATCTGTAATTATTCTTATTGCTGATTACTCTATGAATTATATTATTTTTCATGATATTCCTCCATTCACAATAACAAAGCATCTAATCATTATATGAATTTCAGAAAAACATAGCGTACCTCTATATTTTACATAAATAATTTTTAGATTACAAGTGCAAATAATCAATAAATATAGTATAATATTTTTTGACTGCTTACATGGCAGTTTATTATTGATTTTATGGAGGTTTATTTTGAAATCACTCAATACACGTCGTAAAAGATTTCAACTGCTAGACGATGAGCCAGGAATTATCCCAAGTGGTAATATTACCTACTTCATCGCATTTTTTTTGCCGCTTATCGTATTCGTAGCAGTCTACTACATGAAAGATATATTCCCATTCGGTAACGAGTGTTATCTCAGGTCAGATATGTACCACCAGTATGCGCCTTTCTACTCTGAACTGTGGAACAAGCTCCGCTCTGGTGATACACTCACATACTCATGGGATATCGGTATGGGAACTAACTTCATATCGCTGATGGCATATTATCTTGCCAGTCCGGTCAACTGGATTATAGCATTATTCCCGCAGAAATACATGATTGAAATAATGAATTCACTGATTATAATAAAGCTCTCGCTTGCAAGTGTTACATTTTCTTACTACATCACTAAGCATTTCAATACAAAGAAATGTACTGTAGCAATATTCTCAATATTCTACGCAGTATCTGGATATGCTTGTGCTTATAGCTGGAATATTATGTGGCTTGACTGTATTGTGCTTCTTCCACTTATCATGCTTGGACTTGAGAATCTCGTAAAGAAGAACAAAGGATTTCTCTACTGCATATCATTAGGCTTATGTATATTTACCAACTACTATATATCAATAATGGTCTGCATGACTATAGTAATCTATTTCATAGTTCTTATGCTTACTACAGACAAACTTTCAAGCCCTGTTCTCTACCTTAAAAAGATTGTAAGATGGGGATTTTATTCACTGCTTGCCGGTGGACTTGCCGCATGCTTCCTGCTTCCTGAGATATACACATTCTCACTTTCAGCATCCAGCAGCACAACATTTCCACAGAGCTGGACAGCTTACTTTTCAGTTGTGGAGATGCTAACAAGACAGCTTATGTACGTTCCTGTACATCTTGGTCTTGAACACTACCCTAATATATTCTGTGGAGTCGGCGTATTTATCCTTATTCCGCTCTACATTATGGATAAAGAAGTAAAGCTTTCTGAGAGAGTCGGCAAATGTGCCATACTTCTTATATTCCTGTTATCATACAACATCAATGTATTCAATTATATCTGGCATGGTTTCCATTTTCCGAACTCTCTTCCAGCAAGACAGGCATTTATATATATATTCTTTATCCTTGCCATGTCATACGAGGCTTTCTACCATCTTAAAAAGATATCAGACAAAGCCTTCGGTGGTGCTGTATGGGCTGCATTGATATTCATATTTATTGCGTCCGAATTATTCAAAGATTCAGATACTTATACATTCAAGACATTCTATATAAGTGGATTGTTTATCATCCTCTATGCAGCTTTGCTTTATATCACAAGACGAAGCAAATGCCGTTTTCCTTATGCATTTGTTATCGCACTCACACTTGTCGTTGTAGAGAGTGCCCTTAACCTCAATGCTACAGGACTTGGAACAACAAGCAGGTCAGCTTATCTTGCCGACTATGATGCAATGAATGAAGTCATGGACACCGTTGCAAGCGAGGATTCATCATTCTACCGTATGGACAAGGTATTCGGCTCACGCTCCAAAAATGATGGTGCCTGGCATAATTACAAGACAATATCAACCTTCTCTTCAACATGTAACGAGGGAATGTCGACACTGTTTACTAACCTTGGGCTTGAAGCCTCAACTAATGCATATGGCTACAATGGTTCAACAATGGTAACTAACTGCCTGTTCTCAGTTAAGTACCTTATAAGCAACACAACTCTTGCCACAGATGATTTATTCTCATTCGTCACAGCTAATGATGGACAATATGTATACAGGAATAATTACACTCTTCCTATCGGATATGCTATCGACCATACGCTCAATGAAAAGGAATCTCCATCCTCTGTGTACAACGGAATTGAGAACCAGAACAACCTTATTGAATCGCTTACAGGTATAAGCAATGTATTCGAGCTTATGTATAATTACAGCTCGACAACTGAGGCTGAATTCACACCAACACGCAATGGCCACATATATATATACAAGCCAGAGAACACTACAGACTTTTTATCTGTGACAATCAACGGAAAGACTTACACATACAGCAGCTTAAAGAACGATAACAGAATTATCGATGCAGGTTATGTGACAACTAATGACCAGATAAGCATGGGTGCTGAGCCAGCTTCTTCATACAAGGTCTATATCTTAAATGAAGATAAATATATGGCAATGTATGCAAAACTTAACTCAAGTGCATTTAATGTTGAAAGCTTTTCTACCACTAAGTTTACTGGCAATATAAGCGCATCATCTGACGGAACCTTCCTCTTCTCAATACCATATGACAAGGGCTGGTCTGTATATATTGATGGTAAAAAATGCCAGACTTATGAAGCATTCGGTGCACTTCTTGCAACTGACCTTACCGCAGGAGAACATACTGTAAGATTAAAATATGTTCCTGTTAATTACATTAAAGGTTGCATTACTACTATACTTTGCATTATTATATTAATTGCTGCCGGCTTACTTAAAAAGTACAGATACACAGCGATTATCAATAGCAGCAAGCTTCCACCTGTTGTTATTGATATACTTAACAATGATGATGTAATATGCAAAAGAACTCCTAAGAAAATCGTAACGCTTACAGAGCTAAACGATATGGATGATTTTGATAATATCGAATTGGATGAACCTGAATCTGATGACGATAATGAATAATTACAACATCATTTTATTAACTACATGGAGGAATCAATATGAAATTATGGGGCGGACGTTTCACTAAAGAGACAGACAAACTTGTTAACAACTTTAACGCATCTATCTCATTTGACCAGAAGTTCTACAGACAGGATGTACGTGGCAGCATTGCACACGCTAAGATGCTCGGTGCTACCGGCATTATCTCTTCTGAGGAAAGCAGACAGATTATAGAGGGTTTAGAGGGTATTCTTGCAGATATTGAGAATGGAACTCTTACCATAAGTGATGAGTACGAGGATATCCATACATTTATGGAAGCTACTCTTATTGAAAGAATCGGCGATGCCGGCAAGAAGCTTCACACAGGAAGAAGCCGTAATGACCAGGTTGCACTTGATATGCGTCTGTACACAAGAGACGAAGTACGCAATGTCAATCATGAGGTAAAAGAGCTTATGGCTGTTATACTCCGTATCATGAAGGAGAACACTAACACTTATATGCCAGGCTTCACACATCTCCAGAAGGCACAGCCAGTAACTGTAGCCCATCATTTCGGAGCTTATTTTGAGATGTTTAAAAGGGACAGAAGCAGACTTGATGATATCTACAAGAGAATGAACTACTGTCCTCTTGGTGCCGGAGCACTTGCTGGTACTACTTACCCACTTGACCGACAGATGACAGCAAGACTTCTCGAGTTTGATGGTCCAACACTCAACAGTATGGATTCTGTATCTGACAGAGACTATGTTATTGAATTCTTAAGTGCACTCTCTACTATTATGATGCACCTCAGCAGATTTTCTGAGGAAATCTGTATCTGGAATTCTAATGAATACAAGTTCATTGAATTAGATGATGCATACAGCACTGGTTCAAGTATCATGCCTCAGAAGAAGAACCCTGATATTGCAGAGCTTGTACGAGGCAAGACTGGACGTGTATATGGTGCTCTTATGAGTATTCTTACAACTATGAAGGGAATTCCTCTTGCATACAACAAGGATATGCAGGAAGATAAAGAGCTTACATTTGATGCGATTGATACAGTTAAAGGCTGTGTAAGTCTCTTCAAGGGCATGATTGATACTATGAAGTTCAATCCAGCAAGAATGGAGGATTCAGCTAAGAAGGGCTTTACTAATGCCACTGATGCCGCTGATTATCTTGTTAAGAAGGGTGTGCCATTCAGGGATGCGCATGGATATATCGGACAGCTTGTCCTTACATGTATTGACAAGGGAATCTCTCTTGATGAGCTTCCTCTCGAAGAGTACAAGGCTGTATGCCCTGTCTTTGAGAATGATGTATATGATGCAATCAGCTTAAAGACTTGTGTTGAGAAACGTCTTACTCTCGGTGCTCCTGGCCCGGATGTCATGGAACATGTAATCAAGTTATGCGATGAGTATATGAATGAGGATTGATAGATAAATCAAAATTGCAGGTGAAGCAATATTAAAGCTTCACCTGCAATTTTTTATCTATGCTCCTTAATCATCATAAGGCAGACAATCATAAGTAATCCTGCTGATATCCATATTGCCCTAAAGCCTACATAGTTAGACAACACGCCGCCTATTCCTGCTCCAATTGCAAATATAAAGATAATTCCATAATAATGCAGTGCCTTGAACAGGTCTTCTGGATTCCTGCTTCTTATATACTTAGATATGCTGTCTGTACCACTTCTTAAATTACCTATACACATAGTACTTGCATATGCATATCCTCTTACTTTACGGAAAGTCTGCACCTGCATTGAACATGAGAATGATACAAGCATGTTAGCCAGCATGTTATATCTTGACGGTATGAATCCAACTGCAAGAAGTATAAGAATCTCCATCACAACTATAATCTGTCTCCAATGGATTCTTACACTCTTCTTGTACTTATTTCCAATCTGCTCTGCTACAAGCACACCTAATGCAAATGATACAACTGGCAGAAGATACTGCAATCCCTTAAACCAGTCTCCCATCATAAAATGCTGGCTCATAAGAACCACATTACCCGTCTGCGCATTGGCAAATACTTTGTCACGCACATTATAAGTGTATGCATCCTGAAATCCACCAGACAAAGCAAGAATTGCACTTAACAGGAATGTCTCAGATGTCTGGAATATCTTTTTCTGCTTTTCCTTATCCATCGTATATCACCTTACTTCTAATTATACTCTTACCTTAGTTCCCTTGGTATCTCTGTGGGCTAGCTTCATCCTGCCAAAATCAATCATCTTGCCCTTATATTCCATAGAGAATTCATCATTCTGTCCAAGCAGGAACACATCTTCCACGTAATCATCCTTTGATAATTTGATTCCGCGAACACCTACTGCGGATTTCTTCTTCATAGGAACATCTGTAAGTGGGAACTTTAAAAATACACCTGTATTCGTCTGTAATATAACATTTTTATCGCTGATTACTTCCTCAACTTCAACAACACTTCCATCATAGTTAAACTTAGAGTATGCTTCAACCCTCACATCTGTCTCCACGATACTTATAACCTTATCGTCATCTGCAAGCTTAGTCGCTGCAACAGTCTTCTTGGCAACATCAAACTCATCAGCTTCAACTATCTTCATCATTCCCTGGCTTGTTGTGAACAACAGCTTCTGACCTTTTATCCGCTCAAATGGACACATGTATACAATATACTCTCCACTGCTGTCATAATTACCAAGATTATCTATAGGAACACCTTTATCCCTAAAACGTGTGCTGAAAGGTATATCCTTAATCTTAATCTGGTGAAGAAGTCCATTATCTGTGAATATACATATCTTGCCATCATTCATGCATGAGAATACATATTTGTATTCACTGTGGACAGCCTCTTTATTACGCTCGTATGCCGCCATATCGATAGTCTTGGCATAGCCGAATCTGTCCATGATAAACATAACTTCCTGAACCGGAATCTCTTTCTCTACGAAAACTGCCGCCTCTGCATCCTCTATAGCTGTTCTTCTTGGCACGCTGTATTCCTTCTTAATCTTTAGAAGGTCAGCCTTGATAACATTTGCCATAGCATTTCTGCTTCCAAGAAGCTTCTGATACTCTGCGATTTTCTTTAAGCACTCATCATATTCTTTCTGGAGTGCAAGAATCTCAAGACCTATAAGCTTATAGAGTCTCATCTCTAATATGGCAGATGCCTGTCTTTCAGTAAAATCAAGCTTTGATGCAGCCTTCTTAGAAGCCTCGCTCTTAAACTTAATCTCATCTGTCACACCATTGATAAGGCACTCTTTTGCCATCTTAAGATTAGAACTTCCTCTTAATATCTCTATAATAAGGTCAATTATATCACATGCTCTTATAAGACCTTCCTTAATCTCCTTATTGGCAAGCTCCTTGTTAAGCAGTGTTGTATACTTTCTTGTTGCAAGCTCGAACTGGAAATCAATATGATGCTTAATAATAGCCTTAAGTCCTAATGTCTCTGGTCTTCCATTGACAATTGCAAGCATGTTAACGCCAAATGTATCTTCAAGCTTAGTCTTCTTGAACAGAAGATTTTTAAGATTCTCAACATCTGTATTCTTCTTTAATTCAAGGACAATTCTTATTCCCTCTTTAGATGATTCGTTAGACACATCTGTTATATCTGTAGTCTTCTTGGATTCTACAAGGTCTACTACATCTGATATGAATTTACCGATATTAGCACCTATCATTGTATATGGAATCTGGCTTATGACAAGCTTATCCTTGTCACCCTTCTTAGCCGCTGGCTCGAAATCAACCTTACCACGTATCTTTATCTTGCCCATTCCACACTCATATATGTTCTCAAGCTCAGACTTATTAATAACTATTCCACCTGTCGGGAAATCCGGACCTGGCATATATTCAAGCAGTTCCTTAGTTGTTATATCCTCATTATCCATATATGCACACACAGCATCGACAACCTCGCCGAGATTGTGTGTAGGAATATTAGTTGTCATTCCGACAGCAATACCATCAGCACCATTGACAAGTAAGTTAGGTACTCTTACTGGAAGAACTTCTGGCTCTTTTTCTGTCTCATCAAAGTTCGGCACGAAATCGACAACATCTTTATCGAGGTCAGCAAGATACACTTCCTGTGTGAACTTTTTAAGCTTAGCCTCTGTATATCGCATGGCGGCTGCTCCGTCACCTTCTATTGAGCCGAAGTTACCATGTCCATCGACAAGAGCCATTCCTTTCTTGAAATCCTGTGACATAACAACAAGTGTCTCATATATTGAACTGTCGCCATGTGGATGATACTTACCCATTGCATCACCGACAATACGCGCAGATTTTCTGTGAGGCTTGTCATAATTAAGTCCAAGCTGGTCCATCGCATACAGGACTCGTCTCTGTACCGGCTTAAGACCATCTCTGACATCTGGCAGGGCTCTTGCAGTTATTACGCTCATTGAATAGTCAATGAAGGATTTCTGCATAAGCTCTGAATACTCAGTTTTAACAATATTCTCAGCCATCTTTATCTCCATTCTCAAATCTATCTATACTTTATATCAGAATTGCCGGGCACAAGTAAGCTTTTTGTCTGCACCAAAAGCTTACCTACGCCCCTGACATCTATCAGGCATCTATCTCAGCTTCATTAGCATGAGTATATATGAATTCTCTTCTAGGTGGTACGTCACTTCCCATAAGAAGTGCTGTTACCTCTGTTGCCATTCTGGCATCCTCAATCTCCACCTGCTTTAAGATTCTTGTCTCTGGATTAAGTGTTGTCTCCCATAACTGTTCAGGGTCCATCTCTCCAAGTCCCTTATATCTTTGCAGTGTGAATGTACCAGATGCATGCGACTGTCTGTATTTTTCCAATGCCTTGTCATCGTACAGATACACGCTGTCACCCTTCCTGCCACCTTTGCCCTGCTTGTCCGATTTTTTCAATTCTGCCTTATATAGAGGTGGTGTTGCAATATACACATGTCCCTGATTGATAAGCTCTGGCATGAATCTATAGAAAAATGTAAGAAGCAGTGTATCAATATGTGCGCCATCGACATCGGCATCAGTCATGATAATAATCTTATCGTATCTCAGCTTTGATATATCAAAATCATTGCCATATCCTTCAAGGAAGCCGCAGCCAAATGAATTAATCATTGTCTTAATCTCGGCATTGGCAAGCACCTTGTCTATACTTGCTTTCTCAACATTAAGTATCTTACCTCTGATAGGAAGTATCGCCTGGGTTCTTCTGTTTCTGGCAGTCTTGGCTGAACCACCAGCGGAATCTCCCTCTACTATGAATACCTCACACTCAGATGCATCCCTGCTCTCACAGTTGGCAAGCTTTCCATTAGAATCAATCGAAAACTTAGGCTTGCTAAGAAGATTAGTCTTAGCCTTCTCCTCTGCCTTTCTTATCTTGGCAGACTTCTCCGCACATGCGATAACTGCCTTTAACTGTTCAAGATTCCTGTCAAAATACATCTGGACTTCATCATTAGTCACTGCACTTACAACAGTTCCCGCATCCGGATTATCGAGCTTTGTCTTTGTCTGTCCCTCAAATCTTGGTTCAGGGTGCTTCACAGCAACTATCGCTGTCATACCATTTCTTACATCAAGTCCTGTGAAATTAGCATCTTTATCCTTCAATATGCCAAGCTCTCTGGCATACTGGTTGATAACCATTGTAAACTTCGACTTAAAGCCTGTTATGTGTGTTCCGCCTTCCTGAGTATATATGTTATTACAAAATCCCAGAATATTCTCCTCGAACTCATTGACATACTGGAATGCACACTCAACCTCTATTCCATCTTCACTCTTCTTGAAATATATTATGTCTGTGACAGTTTCCTTGCCGCTGTTAAGCTCCTTTACATAAGCCCTGATACCGTCTGGCTCTGAAAACTCTTCGCTCTCCTCGCTTCCAGAACGCTTATCTTCATAATATATAGTAAGCCCCGGGTTAAGGTATGCTGTCTCATGCAGACGGCTCTTAATCGCATCGCCCTTGAATCTTGTCTTCTCAAATATCTCTCCGTCTGGCAGAAATGTTACTGTTGTACCTGTATCATTCTTTCTGCATGTGCCAACCTTCTCAAGTGGTGCACATACCTTGCCTCTCTCATATCTCTGATGATACACAATACCATCAATTCTTATCTCAACTTCAAGCCATACTGACAGTGCATTGACAACTGAAGCACCTACGCCGTGAAGTCCACCAGATATCTTATATCCGCCATCACCGAATTTACCACCTGCATGAAGTACTGTAAATACAACTTCAACTGCTGGTATTCCTGCCTTTGGATGAATACCAACCGGAATTCCTCGTCCATTATCCTTGATTGTCGCAGAACCGTCATCATTGAGTGTCACATAGATTTTGTCACAATATCCAGCAAGATGCTCATCAACAGCGTTATCTGCTATCTCATATATAAGATGGTTAAGTCCTTTAGTGCCGACACTTCCGATATACATTCCCGGACGCATTCTTACTGCTTCAAGGCCTTCCAGAATTGATATACTGTTAGCATCATAATTTTGTTTAGACATTTTAATACTCTCCCGTTAAACCTGTATTATTTCAGATACTGATTATATACATCCTCAAAATTCACATCAAACATATCAGCCTTTGATGTCTTCTTTAACTTCCATACGCTCTCATTAATCTCTACGTAATGCTGCTTCTCGTATTTTTCAAATGTATTATTGAAAAATTCAAGGCGTTTCTTTTCTTCCATTGAAGACTTGTTAGCCTCAGTCTTTGATTTGTCATTATCACTACTGCACTTGATAATGTAGTATTTACCATTAACCTTGATAATATCACTTACTTCTCCTGTTGCAAGATTATATGCAGCCTCCTCAAAAGCTGAGTCAAGCTCGCCTCTTCTGCATTCTCTCTCGTACTCATCAGGATTGTAATCTCTTGCCACGACATAGAACACTTCTTCATTGGATATTCTTTCCTGTGCCTTTTTGATATCATCCTCATTGTCTGTGCAGATGTACTGGATTCTTATAACTCTTGCATCATCATAGCTTACCTCAACATTTTCTGCTGTAGTCATATCGCTGTAGAGTGTCTCTGCTACCGCAAACGCTGTAAACATATTGGTAAGCTTATCCTTTGTTATTGAATGATTATTAATCTGCTCCTGTGTCAAAAATGAATAGAATGTATCAACTGCATTGCTGATACCTTCTTTCTGTGTTCTTGACAGTGCAGTTCCCTTCTCTTTGGCAAGCAGATTCATGCAGTATATTCTTTCAAGCTTGGCTTTAACCTGCTCTTTAACATAATCATCAAATGTAACATCACCAATTGACTGGCTCCATATATCTGTTCCGAATAATTTCTCGTATTCCTTTCTTGCATCTGAAAGGAGTATATCTGCCTCACACATATCAGCCTTCATGCTGCCGACCTTGCAGAACTCAGTCTTTTTCATTCCAGTTGATATATATATGAACTTTCCATTAAAAAACTTCATATATCCGGCAATAAGTAATGCCACAACAACAACGACCGCAATAATTGTAATCTCTGTCTTTCTCTGTTTTCTCATACAGCTCTCCTATCTATTATTTGTGGTAAGGTTCATTCTTCATAATTCTATATGCCCTGTAAATCTGCTCTAGCAGTATCACTCTCATAAGCTGGTGTGGAAATGTCATCTTAGAAAAGCTGAGCTTCATATCTGCCCTTGATAACACTTCCGATGCAAGTCCAAGTGAACCTCCTATAACGAATGCAATGCTGCTGTGTCCCTCAATTCCTAACCTGTCTATACATTCTGACAGTTCAACTGAGTCAAGCATCTTTCCTTCTATCGCAAGCGCACACACATAGTCTGAATCCTGAATTGCCTGTAGGATTCTTTTCCCCTCTTTGTCTTTTATCTGTGCATTGACAACGTCACTCGCATTATCTGGTGTCTTTTCGTCCTGAAGCTCAACTATCTCTAACTTACAGTATCTTGAAAGTCTCTTTGAATATTCCTCAACGGCTTTGACATAGAAATTCTCTTTTATCTTGCCAACGCATATTATACGAATCTTCATCAGCCTTCCACCACGAAATATCTGCCATCATCTAATTTGAATACTTCTAATTCATCCTCAAGCTCTTCATCTGAAAGTGAGTCAACATCCATGCCCTCTTCCTCAAGATACTCGCGTACCATTGATATATCATCAAAGCACTGTGCAAAGCAGTCCTCAAGGAATTCCTTTGCCTCCTCTATTGTCTCTGCTACAGGTTCATCAAATAACTTCTCCTGGTCTCTTAAAAATACCTTTGCACATTCTAATAATTCATTATCGTTCATTATTATATTCCTCCAGATTAATTAATACTTTTTCAACACTGTCTGTCTCAAATCTTCCGTGTCTTTTAACATCATCTACTGCTGTGTCCATAGCATATGAATGGTACACGCTGTCAAGCATCTCGCAGTCATTATAATTATCCCCGAATGCCATGCACTCCTCTGGTTTAATTCCCAGATATTCCATAACCTTTCTTACCGCGTTGCCTTTGTTAACGCTCTTGTCCATGTAATCAAGGTACTGGCTTCCTGATACAGTAGCGGCTGCCTTCTCTCCCCATGTCGATATAAGGTAATCCTTAGAATTATCTATACCTGATAAATCACATATTGCAACCTTTAATATATCTTCATTGATTTCCCTGAAATCCTTAACTATCTTTGCCTTATATTTGACAACCTTGGTCATCCTGTTAAGATATTCCTCACTCTTAGGACATATATAGGCATATTTCTCGCCTGATACAAGTACCTCACAGGATGGAATCTTATTAACATCCTCTATTATATCCATCGCAAGATTGTAATCCATCGGTGTCTTTACAATTGTCTTATCTTTATATTTAACTAATGCGCCATTCTCCGCTATATACATAAGCTCATCTGCCACTGGTGCAAACAACATTCTAAGGCTCTCCACCTGTCTGCCGCTCGCTGGCGCAAATATAACGCCTTCTGCTATAAGCTTTCTTACAACATCAATAAGTGAATCATCAACACTCTGTGCGCCATTGCGTAGAATTGTTCCATCCAAATCACTTGCTATAAATTTAATCATATATTCCTCTTTACAATATATCCAATTACAAAAACTCTTTAATCTCCTGATACAGTCTTCCAACTGGAAGTCCGACTACATTGTTATAGTCACCGTCAATTCCTTTAACATATCTGGCAAACATGCCCTGTATTCCATATGAGCCCGCCTTGTCCATCGGGTCTTTCGTATCAATGTACTCTTTTATCTCAGAATCACTCAGCTTATAAAATTCAACATCTGTCTTTTCATAGAACGAATGAATCCCGCCAGAAGATACAATTGATACCCCTGTATAGACCTGATGTGTCTGTCCAGACAATGATTTAAGAGTTTCAAATGCCTCCTGCTCTGACTTAGGCTTTAAAAGTATTGTGTCATTGAAACTTACTATCGTATCTGCCCCTATCACAATGCTGTTATCTTTGGCATAATCATCCAGCTTATCATACACAGCCCTTGCTTTCTTCAAGGAAAGCTCCATAACAACCTCATAAGGTATCTCTTTAGAAGTTGTCTCATCTGTATCACTTGTCATAACGACATACTTTAATCCAATCTGTAACAGAAGCTCCCTTCTTCTGGGAGAACCCGATGCTAATATTATTGATTTCATATATATCCAGCCTTTTTATTGCATTTTATTACTATTTTAAAACATACTATATATTGTATCATCAATATTTTAAATCATCAATATGTGTTTTCGCAAAAAAACAGCCAGCCTATGGCAATACCGCGCCACAGCACTGGCTGTTCATCAATTCATATTTATCAGATTAATCTGTGATTACTTAGAAGAAAGACTTCTGTTCATAGCTGATTCCATGGCATCTATTGATGCACGGATGATATCGTGGTCGATACCTGCTCCGAAGTACTGCTTGTTATCCTCACCTGTGATACCTACATATGCGATAGCACTTGACTCTGAACCCTTATTGTTAAGAGTGTGCTCCTCATAGCAGCATACCTCACATGGCTTGTTAAAATGCTTACAAAGTGCATTACTTACCGCATCAAGACGACCATTACCAACAGCCTCTACATCAACCTTCTTACCATCCTGCTCGATTGTAACAGTTGTTGTTATACCATTCTCCTGCTTGAAATGTACCTCTGAAATCTTGAATACTGGTGTGTACTTCTTATAACGCTTCTCGAATATCTCAAGGACCTCTTCTGGAGAAAGCTCTTTGTGCTGTACGTCTGATACATCTTTAACAGCATATCCAAGGTCTTCTCTCATCATCTTAGGTATTACCATGCCAAAGCTGTTCTCAAGAACATATGCAACACCGCCCTTGCCTGACTGGCTGTTAATTCTTATTACATCTGAATCATATGTACGTCCTACATCTTCTGGATTGATTGGAAGATATGGAACTGTCCAGTGCTTAGTATCATTCTCGATTCTGTAATGCATTCCCTTAGAGATAGCATCCTGATGTGAACCAGAGAAAGCGGCGAATACAAGCTTACCACAATATGGCTGTCTGTCACCTATAGTCATCTGTGTAAGCCTCTCATAAGTCTCTGCTATATGTGGAATGTCTGAGAGGTCAAGCTCTGGGTCTACACCCTGTGAATAAAGGTTCATGGCTAATGTAACTATATCTACATTACCAGTTCTCTCTCCATTACCGAATAATGTTCCCTCAACTCTGTCTGCACCAGCAAGTACTGCAAGCTCTGCATCAGATACGCCTGTTCCCCTGTCATTGTGAGGATGTACTGATATAAGGACATTCTCTCTGTTATGAAGGTTCTTATGGAAATACTCAACCTGTGAAGCAAATACATGTGGAAGAGACATCTGTACTGTAGATGGAAGGTTGATGATGCATTTGTTATCTGCTGTAGGCTCCCATATATCAATAACAGCGTTACATACCTCTAACGCATATTCTGGCTCTGTTCCTGTAAAGCTCTCTGGGCTGTACTCAAATGAGAAGTTCCCCTCCTCAGATGCTGCAAGCTCCTTTAATAACCTGGCACCATCGATAGCTATCTGCTTAATCTCCTCTTTTGACTTTCTGAATACCTGCTCTCGCTGTGCAACTGATGTTGAATTGTATACATGAACTATGGCATTAGGTGCTCCCTTAACTGCCTCAAATGTCTTCTTGATGATATGCTCTCTTGCCTGTGTAAGAACCTGTACTGTTACATCCTGTGGAATCATATCGTTCTCGATAAGTGTTCTTAAAAATGTATACTCTGTCTCAGATGCTGCCGGGAAGCCAACCTCAATCTGCTTAAAGCCAATCTTTACAAGCATCTTAAAGAACTCAAGCTTCTCTTCAAGATTCATTGGCTCGATAAGTGCCTGATTGCCATCTCTTAAATCAACTGAACACCATAATGGTGCCTTATCAATGTAGTCCTTGTTAACCCAGTCATTGCATGGAACTGGTGGCATAAAATAACCTCTCTTGTACTGTCTGTAATCAAACATAAATTAAACCCTCCCGAAAAATAAAATAATCACATAACAAGTAAAAGGAAATACATATAAACATATAAAAGCATGGATAAATAAAAAATCTTTCGTCCATGACATAATATGCCAAGAGACGAAAGATATATAATCTCACGCGTTACCACTCTTATTCACGAAAATTCGTGCACTCACTGAATACGGACAATCATGTCTTATATTCTGTCCATTATAACGGTTGGCTTCCGGCTACGCCTACTAATCAGATAGATAAAATCTATATAACTTCAGATAGCAGCTCCGAGGCGAGTTCAACACTTCCCTTCCACTGTCTTGCACCAGACGACAGCTCTCTGACTCCAGTAGGTATCTACTATTCCTCTTCTTCGCTTTTACTTATTATATGGTTGTATGATACATCACACTTTCCCGTGTGTCAATATTAATTTGTTATTCTTTTGAATTTTTCGTATTCTTCTTGTGTTACTGCCTCGTCAGAATATCTTGCTTTCTCATATATTGATGTTATCTCAGAAGCCTTAATGTCATCCTCTGTGATAGCTGCCTTAGTAAGCATTCCCGGAGTAAGGGTTGAATCAACTCTTTTTCCCTTCATGCCGTTAAGAACCTGTTTTTTATACATTTTTCGTATGTTCTTAGTGCTCCTTGATTCTTTATGCATTGACATAGAATCATATGCTGCCACTCTCTCCTTCTTTTCTGTCGGCGCAACGTATTCAACCGTATCTGTTCCAAGCTTCTTAACTCTGTTAAAATTGGATGCATATACTTTGATTATATATATAATGCCAATCACCATCGCAGCAATAAGCACCATTCCAAAAATCTCTGCAAGAAGCTCCATAAAATCATTATCGTCTGCTGCAAGTCCCACAAATTCTTCCACAGTGGCTGCCTCAGTCTGCTCTATTGTACCCTGCATCTCGCTGCTGCCTGATAATCCCATAAGGAATATCACAAGCTTCATGAACATTCTTATAATAAACTTAAAGCCTGCCCCTATATAAGAAAATATATTGCCGTAATATCCGTTATAGAATATTGCCATTCCAATCGATACAAGTATAACCGATACAACAGTCACAAATGTGCTTACTGATTTCATCTGCTCTGCCGGAAAATCATTCTTATTCCCATTAAGGTCATACTCCTGCTTTAAGTATTTGAGATTGTTGTGGATTATCTGCAAGACAATAAATAATATGCAGAGTACTCCCTGTATATTCATAAGCAGCCTGCTTTCTGCCGCCATTCCAACAAAATATCCAACTACAATCACTACCAGTAAGTATATATTGACAGCCTCTTTTGCGACAAGCGACCTTATCGCCGCATCTCTTACTGTCTCTGCACTCTGTCCTTCACGTATGGGAATTGAATTATCTTTGTATATATTAACCTCTCTGTTCTTTAAGCTTGTCGAATATATACATATCAACACAGCTTCCATCAGATTAAATGTTATCTGTCCTTCACCTGCCTGCAGACTCGTTACAACTGCAAAAGCAATAATCAGGACATTACTTATGACGAACAGATTAAACTTCCCAATACATTTTCTGGCTGCAAATGCCGCTATAACTGCAACCAGAACCCAGTATGCATCTATAAAATGTGTCTGGTCAAGCTTTAGTATTCCAAGATAGCATGTGTAGCATATTGAAAGGAATAGAACACACTGCATCAAAAGTTCTGTAAATGCTATAACTTTGACATTATTAACCTTTTGCATTGTGTGATACCTCCCATTCAACTGCATTTCCAGCAAATTCATCAAGTACAACTTCTTTATCTATAAAATGTGGTGCTATGAATACAGCCTGTGACTGGTTGCCTATCAGGTTATTAAGCTCCGTCTGCAGCTCACTTCTTGTATTCTGTGAAATTATTATATACATTGCACTGCTGCCGCCGTCTTCGTCAAATAACTGTCTGTTATAATTATCTGTCCTGTTCTTTATAAATTCTATGAAATTCTCCTGTCCACATTCAATATTGATATGTGCGAGTGCTGTATCTATATCCTTGATATGCTCCTGCTCACCGTGTGGATATACTATAACTGGCTGTTTTGTCTCATAATCAACGCCATTAGAAATCAATCCTACTGATATTCCGCTGTCAAGAAGTGTCTCAGCAATTCCAGCCGCAATTGATATTGAAGCCTCATCCAGTCTTTCATATACAAGCATGCCTTCTGGTTCAAGATTAAGGAGAATATACACCTGCTGGCATGTAGTCTCATTAAACTGGTTAACCATAAGCTCACCTGTTCTAGCCGATGCTTTCCAGTTGATTGTATTCATAGGGTCACTTGTGTCGTATTCCCTTATCTGCCTGAACGCAAATGGGTCAGGATTAATCAGGCTATTACGCTCAGCAAGCCCTAACACTCTTGAATACAGTACATCAACATCATTACTGAAATACGGGTCTGGATATATTGTCACCGCAGCAGTATTATCTGCCTTGTATACACATATATCATTCATAAAAAGACCTGTAAAAGTCATCTCAACTTTATTAACTGAATACACTCCACGCTGGTTACATGTAACCGGAATACGTCTTGTGATTCTCTGGTTCATCAGCAGGGAAAACACATCATCCCTGTATGTAGCATCTGTTATTCTTGAATTCTCACTGCCATCTTTAAATACAAGTGAGCTTGATGCCTGAAACTTCAGATGAATGAATGGAAGCGGCAGCCTTTTTTCATTAGACACAACCTCTACCAGCTCAAATGTATCACCACATACCGCACCAGAAACTGAAAACTTTATTGACATCTTTAAATCAGAATTCCAGTGTTTGATATAAAACCTTTTCAGAAGCAGATATACTACTGCTGCCCCTGCGATCATTAAAATAATATGCATTACTTATCCCATTCCTCTACTGGCACCTGAACTTTTCCAAGAATTTCATTAATAACTGCCTTTCTTAATTCGCTCTTCTTAGCACCTCTTTTTAATACCAGTCTGTGTGCAAATACATATGGTGCAATAGCTGTAACATCCTCAGGTACAACATAATTACGTCCTTTAATATATGCATATGCCCTAACTGCATTTACCATATTAAGAGTACCTCTTGGGCTCACACCTATAGACACATTCTCATGATTTCTTGTCATATCTGCAATATCAACGATATATCCCATCACTGACTGGTGTACATAGACTTTGGATGCCTCTTTTATCATCTCTGCAACTTCTTTTCCGTCACATACAGCAGAGAGTGTATCAAGAGGATTCTCGCTCTTAAATCTGTTGATTATCTCAATCTCCTCATTCTTATCTGGATATCCGAATGACAACTGGAGAAGGAATCTGTCTAACTGTGCCTCTGGAAGTTCATATGTTCCGGCAGTCTCTATAGGATTCTCTGTCGCTATTACTATAAATGGTGCTTCAAGCTTAGTGCTTGTGCCATCAACTGTAACCTGTCTTTCTTCCATGCACTCAAGAAGTGCAGACTGTGTTCTAGGTGTTGCCCTGTTAATCTCATCTGCAAGCAATATATTAGTAAATACTGGGCCTTTTCTGAATACGAACTCGCCCTGCTTCTGGTTATAATAATTAATTCCTGTCACATCTGATGGAAGTAAATCCGGAGTGAACTGTATTCTGTTAAACTCTGCATTAACTGACTTAGAAAATGCCTTAGCTGTCATTGTCTTACCTGTTCCCGGTACATCCTCCAAAAGGACATGTCCACCGGCAATTACAGCCGTAAGAATCAACTCTACAACATCATCTTTACCCACAATAACCTTACACACATTATCTTTTATAAGCTTTGCCTTATCCTGATACTTAAATACCTCTGCCATGTTATTCCTCCATCTGACATCTTACATATATTATAATTATGATGTTGGGGTCAAAAGGTATTTTGACCCCTTTGATACCAGATTGCTACGTGCTTTGCACTCTCACAATCCTCAAAAACATTCGTAATCCGCTCATTTTTCTTTGAAAAATGGCTACTTACTCATGTTTTTGGTGGGTCAAGAGGTCAAAAAACCTCTTGCAAGCAAGCTTGCATCGGCTTTCTGACCTTTTGCCCCTGGTATCTAATTATCTTTTCCGATTATAACAAAAGGAACACCGCCATACAATATGACAGCATTCCTTTTTATAATTATTTAATCAAGATTATAATACTATTTTTCTATTCTTCTGGTGGTATCTTCACAACAGTACTACTCTTCTGGTGGTATCTGTGCATTTACATCTATTCCTCTTGGTGCAACAGGTGTTGAGAACACTATCTGTGTACTTGTTCTTCCGAACTTCTGCAATTGTCCTATGAAAGTATCTAACTCCATTGTGCTTGGAAAAACAACCTTTAACAGCATTGAATATGTTCCTGTTACGCAGTTACACTCAACGACATTAGTACAGGCCTGTACAAATGGATAGAATTCTGGTTTCTGTGCTGGTGCAACCTCTAAATTAATAAATGCAGTTATATGATACCCCAGCTTTAACTGGTTGACCTTAACCTCATATCCTTCTATTATCTGTTCTTTTTCAAGTCTTTCTATTCTTGCTGAAACTGCCGGTGATGACAAAAACACTTTTTCAGCAAGTGCTTTCAATGGCATTCTCGCATTTTTCTGAAGCAATGTTATCAGCATTTTATCAATCTTATCCATGTCCTTTTCCTCTTTCCCCATTAATTAATATCAAAAAAAGGAGACAACTTCCTTACTCTCTAAGAAAATCGTCCCCTTTGACTTAACTTTAAACTGAATATACAACATTATCATAACAACTGCAAGCATTATTTATATAATTATTGCATTTTGCTGTCCTGTTTGATAAAATCAAATCGGTTTTGTATGCTTTTGATACAATTATTATAACATTGTACTATTACAGTACAGGAACGGAGTTTATTATGTCTGAAGACATTAACATTGATAACAATTCTAATGAATACTCAACTGTAACACTCTCACTTGATGATGGAACTGAGTGCGAATGTGCTATTATCCGCATATTCCCAGCCGGCAATAACAATTACATCGCACTCTTACCACTTGAAGGTGAAGCAGCAGACAATGATGAAGTTTATCTATACAGATACTCACAGACTAAGGATAATGAGCCTGTATTAGAAAACATTGACTCTGATGAAGAATATGAAATAGTTTCCGAAGCATTTGACGAAGAACTTGATGCTATGGAATATGAAGAACTCTATCAGCAGGAAGATGAGGAAGAATAAACAGACTGTAGCAATCAGCCTGACTTTTTAATTGATATGCTTTTTCAATTCTAAATTACAGAAATTCAGAATTCTTTAAGGAATCTTGAGGGCAAAAGGCACTTATTATAGCGTTCACGGACTGAACATATGATAAGCTGTTCTTTTGCCCTTGTCATTGCAACATAGAACAGCCTGCGCTCCTCCTCAATATCAGCCTTGGTCACCGCCTTATTATATGGCATAATCCCCTCATTGGCATCTATTATTATTACTCTGTCGTATTCAAGTCCTTTTGAACTATGCATTGTGCATATCGTCACGTTATTGTGCTGCTTATCCAGATGTTTTGATTGTACACTGCTATCTGCTGCTTTTAACTCATTATCAGAATTATAGAGTTCAAGCCATTCATCATATGAATCATATCCTGCCGCTGACTCCTGCAGCCTGTCTAACAGCTTTATAAAGTTTTCCCTGCATTCTCCCTGTTCACGCGAATATTCTGATATATATGCATCATATCCAATCTTCTTTCTTATATAATTGATGCCTGCATATGGTGTCATACTCTTTAATATGCGCATATCGGTTATTAATTTCAACAGATTATCCTGAAGCTTTATCTGTCTGCCCTGCTTCATCCTCATAAGAATCACATCTGTATCAACGAACTCAGATATGAAAAATTCACGGCTTATAAAACGTACTGGTTTATTGATTATTCTCACATAATCTGCTCTTCTTTTACTTCCACAGGCAATTCTTATATACGCTGCTATATCAAGTGCAATCCAATGTGAAAACAGCTTATCTTCTTTAGCAGAAGCCTTGATATCAACACCAATCCCATCATGTTCAAGGTATCTTTTAATATCATATGCGCCGCTATTAGTTCTTGTAAGTATTGCTGTCATGATTCCATCATGTGCAACATGCGCCACATATGAATTTTCTTCACCAATTGTATCAAATTCCAGCTTTTTGACCTCACATCCTCTGTCATGAAAAGCCTTTAAATCCTTATAAAATCTGTCTTTATTGGTATTAATAAGCTTTGTTGCCGACTCTACAACTGCCTCGTTAGACCTGTAATTGACATTGAGTGTATAAACCGATATATCTTCATACGCATTCTTAAACTCCTGCATAACCGCCGGTGCAGCTCCTCTGAATCCATATATACTCTGGTCATCATCTCCAACCACGAATATATTATTATGTCCTTCGGCAAGCATCTTTACAATCTTAAACTGCATTGGCGATGCATCTTGAAATTCATCTATCAATATATATTCAAACCTGTCCTGCCACTTTTTCAGCTCATCTTTATCACGGCTAAAAAGCTCATAGGTCTTAATCATCATATCTTCAAAATCAACCATATGCGATGATTTAAGCCATCTGTCATATTCATCAAATATATTAAAGAACAGCTTATATTCACAGCTCTTAGGAATATATCCTGCTCTCGCATCGTCATCTAATGATTTAACCTTGCCTATCTCTGATATAATGTCTCCAATTGTATTATTCTCATCACGTACCTCTACGTTATAAAGCGAAAACTGTGTCTTAATAAACTTCCATTGTTGTGACACTTTGACAATGTCCGTAGCTTTAAATCCATAGACATTCTTAAGAATCATAAAAAATACTGCGTGAAATGTACCAAAATTCACTCCCGTTGATGATAGATTTCCCATCTTTAAAAATCGGTTCTTCATCTCAACAGCCGCCATCTTGGTAAATGTTATGACTAAAATCTTATCCTGACAAACGTCTCTGTCTTTGATAAGACTCCATATCCTATGTGTTATAACTGTAGTCTTGCCGCTTCCCGGTCCTGCCAAAATCATAGCTGGCCCATTAAAATGTCTAACTGCGGCATATTGAATCTGGTCCAGAGCCATTAATATCTCCTCTCCACCAGATAATCATATAGCGTACTGAATTACATCTATGTAATCCCTATACAGCAACCTTTTCTTTAATCTTTCGTACATCATTCTCTATTGAATTAACCCTGACTAAAAGCAGCTCTCTTTCCTCATGATACTGCTGTTCATGCTTTAATGCCTCATCAAACTTGCGGCTTAAATCACTGTGTCCCTCTGCAATAATGCGTATATTACGGTTAGTCTCATTCTCAAGAGTCATCTTGATGTTTGTCACATCATTCTTAAGACCTGATACATCATTCTTGAGACCTGATACATCAGTCTTAAGTTCTGACACATCATTCTTAAGTCCTGACACATCCTTCTTGAGACCTATCACATCCTTCTTAAGTCCTGTCACATCCTTCTTAAGTCCTGATACATCATCCTTAAGTTCTGATACATCATCCTTAAGTTCTGATACATCATCCTTAAGTTCTGATACATCATTCTTAAGTCCTGACACATCATTCTTGAGACCTGACACATCATTCTTAAGAATAGTCATGCTGCTTTCCAGATTTGCCACTCGATTCTCAAGACTCGTCATGCAGCCCTTCACCTCATGCATATCATTATACAAACTCAGTAAAATCTCTCTATCTGTCATGCACCCTTCCTCCTTTCTTATTATTCTCGATATTATAATACCATTAGTATGCGCTTGTGTCAATATAAAAATATTACAATTAAAATATCTAGTATGGCTGAATCTCATCATCTGAGCCGGCTGTCTTATCAATTGATTTAATCACTATATAATATTTTACTGACTCATTAACCTCGACTAAAACCCTGTCGCCAACCTTATGTCCAAGTATCGCCTTGCCTAATGGCGACTCTATGCTTATAAGTCCTTCAAGTGAATCTCCTCTGACAGTTGTGACAAGCTTAATTGTCTCTATCGTTTCATCATCTTCATAGAATATCTCTACACGATTGTTAATCCCTGCCTCATCATCCGCAGATTTATCCGATATTACAGTTGCCGTTTTAATCATTCTCTGTAAATATCTTATACGGCTTTCATTCCTGTTCTTCTCCCGCTTAGCTGCCTGATATTCAAAATTCTCACTAAGATCGCCATGTGCCCTGGCTGTCTTAACATCCTCAAGTGCCTCTTTACGGACAACATGCACTCTGTATTCAATCTCTTCTTCCATTTTCTTAATATCATCAGGTGTCAATTCGTTATACATAATCTCTCCATTCCGCAGAATTGTACTTGAATCAATCTGCCAACATCATTCTATATCATTTGTTTCATAAATTCCACATCTATACTAAAAATGTTTATTATATCCCAATGTTAGTGCAAATATTTGATTAATAAAGTAAAAGTCAGTAAAAATTTAACAAATACTGATGAATTCGGTGTTAAAATGTGTTAAAATCTATTTCAGACTTTTAAAGATAACTTAGGAGAATGGAAAAATGAAGGATAAAATTATAACATTTGGTGAACTAATGCTTAGATTATCGCCTGAAAACAACGAAAGATTTACTCAGGCACATTCTTATGAAGCAGTATATGGTGGAGGTGAGGCTAACACTGCTGTATCTCTTTCTAACTTTGGTGTAGATACCAGTTACGTTACTAAGCTCCCAGCACACACTATAGGTCAGAGTGCTGTCAATGCTTTACGTGAATATGGTGTTGGAATTGAACACATTGTACGTGGCGGAGACCAGATAGGTATCTATTTCCTTGAGAAAAAGACAAGCCAGAGACCTACTAATGTTATATATAATAGAAAAGGCTCTGCATTTGCCCTTGCTGAGAAGGATGAATTTAACTGGGATGAAATATTTGCAGATGCAACATGGTTCCACTTTTCAGGCATCACACCTGCTATAAGCGACAATATGGCTGAGATTACTATTGAAGCCTGCAAGAAAGCTAAAGAGAAAGGCTTGACTGTAAGCTGTGACCTTAACTACAGAAGCAAACTCTGGAGCAGTGAAAAAGCTTACAAGGTTATGAGTGAGGTCTGCAAATACGTTGATATCTGTATTGCCAATGAGGATGATGCAGTAGGAATATTCGGAATGGATGCTTCTAACTCTTCTGAAGAGAAAAACGCTTATATCGCTAAAGAGCTTACTAAGATGTTCCCATTCAAGATGGTTGCCTCTGTATGGAGAACCGAGACTTCAATCACAACATTCAAGCTCCAGTCAATGATTTATACAGAAGGAAAGGCATATTACAGTCAGGAATATTACATGAATATCCTTGATTATATCGGTGCCGGTGACGCTTATTGTGCTGGTATCATATACAGCCTTATCAATCATTTCGAGCCACAGAAGGCTGTTGAATTCTCTAATGCAGCAAGCTGCCTCAAGCACACAGTATCAGGTGATTTCAACCTTGTATCTGTTGATGAAGTTAACAAGCTTGCATTTGCATCTAAAGGAAATGAAGTATCTCGATAATTTTTGAGCTTTAATCATGATTTTTATTATATTTTTGATAATCAATAAAATTAAAAACTGCCCGCATAAAACCTTTATGGTCAATGCGGGCAGTTTTATTATAATTAATTACATCTTTTCAGTACACTCAACCTGCTCATAATCTATAAGCTCTGTTATTGTTGGATGTGTACCACATACGGCACAGCCATCTGTCTTGCTAGGAAGTTTAATCTTATGGAACTCCTGCTCGATTGCATCATATGTGAGAAGATATCCTGTAAGAAGCTTACCAACACCAAGTATATATTTGATAGCTTCCATAGCCTGAAGGCTTCCGATAACTCCACCCATAGCTCCAATAACACCAGCCTGCTTACAAGTAGGTACTGCATCCTTTGGTGGTGGATTCTTGAATACACATCTGTAGCATGGTCCTTCTCCTGGAACATAAGTCATGAGCTGACCCTTGAATCTTATGATACCAGCATGTGAAAATGGCTTCTTAGCCATAACGCAGGCATCATTGATAAGGAACTTAGCTGGGAAATTATCTGTTCCATCAATAATGAAATCATAATCCTTAATAAGATCCATGATATTCTCGCTTGTAACGAACTCTCTGTATGTATTAACTGTTACATCTGGGTTCATTGCATTCATTGTCTCTTTTGCTGATTTGACTTTAGCTTTACCGACATCTGCTGTCTGGTGAATAATCTGTCTCTGTAAGTTACTAAGGTCAACCTCATCAGCATCAACAATACCGATTGTACCAACACCTGCTGCTGCTAAGTACATAGCTGCTGGAGCACCAAGTCCACCTGCACCTATAATAAGAACCTTAGCATTAAGAAGCTTCTTCTGGCCCTTAGCTCCTACTTCTTTTAAAATAATATGTCTCGAATATCTTTCGATCTGCTCATCAGTTAATGCCAACGCTTCCACCTCCCATGAAATAAAGAAATTCTACATTATCGCCATCTTTTAAAACTGTTGTAGCCTTAGCATCGCTCTCAACGAATTCCTCATTGATAGATACTGTTACATACTCTGGTGTCTCAACATTCTCCAGTTCAATAAGTTCTGGAAGAGTAAGTCCATCTTTTACTTCTTTCTTTTCGCCTGAAACTGTAATCTTCATAACTAAACCTCTTTCTCCTTTATATTAAAATATTTAATTAACTAAGCAAGTGTCTCTGTAATCCATGACTGGATTACATCCTTCTTATCTGCACCAGTTCTTCTGGCAAGTTCCTTTCCACCATTGAATACAACAAGTGTTGGAACTGACATTACATTGTATTTCTCTGCAATCTCTGAATCAAAATTGATATTTACCTTAAATACATTAAGCTTGCCTTCATTATCATCCTCGATATCTCCTACTACAGGTGATAATCTTTTGCATGGAACACAACTATCTGAATAGAAATCTACTAAAACAGGTAAACTGCTCTTTAGTACTTCACTCTCAAATTCATCTTTACTTACTCTCTTCGCCATTGTCTCCTCCATCATAGGCGGCTTTAATTCTCTGTCTGAATTCATCCTCTCCGACTCTCTGAAGAAGAGTTCTGAATCTCTCGCCAGACTTAGCATAATCCTCAAAGAATTTAATAGCTGCATCTGTAACTCTGAATAAAGTCTCCTCATCTTTAATTAAAGGAAGTATCTGTTCTCCCTTGTATACATGATTACCAAATGTACCACCAAATGATACAAGATATCCGCTCTCGCCTTCCCATGCATCTGTTGGACATGCCTTAACGCATCTTCCACAGTTAGTACATTTATCATAGTCAATAAGCACTTCTGTTCCTGTACATGTAATAGCTCCCTCACGGCATGCCTTCTCACATACTCCACAGTTAATACACTTATCAGCAACCCATGATACATTCATGCCGCCTTTGATACCGACATCATTCTCTTCTGCCTTAAGACAGTTGTTCTGACATCCTGTAACACCAAATTTAAACTTATGAGGAAGTTCTCTTCCGAAATATCTCTCATCAAGCTTAACTGCCAGATTATATGTATCAATACATCCACTAGGACATATCTCACTGCCCTGACAGGCTGTGATTGTTCTAACTCTAGGTCCACATACACCAGGCTTAACACCGCCCTTGGCAAGTTCTTCTCTGACTTCCTCAACATCCTGGAAATTAATGAATGGAATCTCAATGCCCTGACGTGATGTCATGTGGATATATCCTTTACCATATTTTTCTGCAACCTCTGCAACCTTCTTGATATTCTCGGCTGTAAGGTTACCACCAACTACCTGAAGACGAAGTGAGAAAAAGCCTTTCTGCTTCTGTCTCATGAATCCGCCTTTCTTTAATGCTGCATAATCTATGCTTGCCATAGCGTCCTCCTCGGTTATTAATATTATTCCTATCAAGTTAATATGAATTACGATAAATTAGATTTTACTCTCTTTTAAATATTTGTCAATACACTTATTGTAACTTTTATGATAAAATATGAAAATATGAATATTAGAAAGGAATCAACGATGACCCAAAGAAAAAGACATATCCTTTACATCGCTATTCTGACAGTTCTGCTTGCTGTATCTGTATTAATCAGCATAATGCTTGGCAGTGTAGCGTTAAAGGCATCTGATGTAATATACGCACTCACACATAAGCCAACCAGTGATGTCACATCACTTCTTATATATAATGTAAGAATGCCACGAGCCGCAGGAGCCGTCCTTGCTGGAATGGGACTTGCCTGTGCCGGTGCAATTCTCCAGTCTGTGATGAACAATTCCCTCGCCAGTCCTAATACAATCGGTGTTAATTCCGGTGCCGGCTTTGCTGTCATGATTGGAATGTTTATATTTAACGGAAGCAGCAGCTATTCGCCTTTATTTGCATTTGCAGGCGCATTAATCACCACGCTTATTATATTTTTCCTCGCTAACATTGGTGACAGCTCAAGGACAACTATCATACTTGCCGGTATAACTGTATCATCATTTCTTTCAGCAGGAATCAATACAATAAAGCTTCTTGATACAGATATAACAATCAACATAACAACATTTATGATAGGAACACTGTCTGGCATAACATTTAAATCAATCGCACTTCCTGCCATTGGAATTATTGCCGGTGTTATCGTATCCTTCATATTCTCAAAGCATATGAATGTATTGTCATTAGGTGATGATATAGCGCGTTCGCTCGGACTCAATGTAACATGTACACGTTTCATACTTCTATGTGTTTCGAGCCTTCTTGCAGGCTGCGTGGTAAGCTACGCCGGGCTTTTAAGCTTCGTAGGTTTAATTGTTCCCCATATTGCGCGCAAAATGTTTGGCAATGATGCAAGACTTCTGCTTCCATGCTGTGCGCTTCTCGGCGCAATATTTGTAACCATATGCGACCTTATAGGCAGAATCCTTTTCGCCCCATATGAACTTCCAGCCGGAATAATTATGTCATTTATAGGCGGTCCATTCTTCCTGTATCTGCTTCTCAAGAAAAAAGGAGGTCGAAGAGTTAATGCTTAGTTTTAAAAATGTATCAATCGCATATAACAAAGAACTGATTATAGAAAATCTCTCGCTTGATATACCAACTGGCATGATAACAACTATCATAGGCCCTAATGGCTGTGGCAAGACAACTCTTATATCAAGCCTTGTCGCATCTTCTGATTTAAAGAACGGAAGCATTTTACTTGATGGTACTGACATATCAGCCATGTCTTCCAAAGAAAGGGCATGTCACATCGCATATCTTCCACAGATAAGACATATAATCCCTGCCCTGCCCGTCAAAACCCTTGTTGAGCACGGCAGGTTCCCTCATCTTGGATTTGCCCGCAAAAAGAGCCAGAAAGACATAGATATCGTTGATAAGGCTATGGAATTTACTAACATAAGCCAATATGCCACGCAATACGTTGACACCCTCTCCGGCGGCATAAGACAGCGTGTATTCTTCGCCATGCTTCTAGCCCAGGACTGCGACACCATCTGTCTTGACGAACCTACAACCTATCTTGATATCAAAGGCCAACGCGAATTTTATAACCTTATACTACGTCTTAAAGAACAAGGCAAAACAATAATCCTTGTCCTCCACGACCTAGCCAAAGCCCTTGAAATCTCTGATAAAATCGTAGTAATGAACAACGCCCAGATAGAATTTGACGGCACCTCCGCCGCCTGCCTTGAAAGCCATGTCCTAGAAGATGTCTTCGACACAACCATCAAAACTTTCAAAGACGAAGAAAACAAAACCTACTACGTATTAACCTAACCGCCAACATAACTACCACATGCCATCACATAAATAACCACCATGCCACCGCATAACACACAACAGCGTATAGATGCCGATTATCTATAAAACTCCATGAACCTGAGTGCTGGCGGGCTGTAAGCATATGGCTGTTTACAGTCTGCCTGTACTCAGGTTCATGGAGTTTTTACGAATCTTTAGTTCCAGATTTCATCCTTAAATACAATATTTCTATACTTTCCGAACTCAACCCATTTATTAAAGAAATCACTTCCAACAGAATCTCCTGCTGCATATAATTCCTTGATGAAATTCTTGGCATCATCATCTGATGCAATCTTAACACCGAATCCACGTCCGTTGATTACTGGAACGCCATCATACTTAAAGTCATCAAGCTTATAGATGTCTGCGACCTTAGCATCACGAATCTTAACAGCAACCTTATCACGAAGGACAACAATATCAAAGTTGTCAGGATAATTAAAGCTCTCTCCCTTAACTGGTATTGCATCACCAACTGTATAAGTCTTGCCACTTGGACGTACCTTATTGATAGTCATGCTGTCGAGGTTGTAATAGAACTCCTCGAAAATATCTCCGTTAGCCTTGAGGTTCTCGTATACGAATGCAGCCTTTAAATCCTTGTGGTCATCAACTGATGAATTAGCTATAACACCACATGCAGATGTCATGTTAGTAACTCTGTCTATAAGGATAAGCTCACCTAAAGTCTTATGCTTAGTGAATTCATCGAGCACAATTGCCTCCTGAAGTGATATATCACAGAGTGCAATCTCATTCTTCTTAAGAGTAGATGCTGGAATAAACTCTCCTGTATTAACATCAATCTTATACTGGATATTCTTAAGAATTCCCGGTATCTGCTTAGTACCAATCTTAACAAGGTAATCCTTACCCTCTGTAAGCTCTGTATCATCCATCCAAAGAATTGTTGCTGTGAATGATTTGCTCAATGGAAGGTGTGTTCCTGATGCAAGTACACATCCTCTTGATACATCCACTTCCTTATCAAGCTGGATTGTAACAGGCTGTCCCATGAATGCTTCCTTAGAATCCTTGTCACCTACAAGAATACTCTTAACATGTGCATGCTCGTTGCTTGGAAGAGTTACAATCTCATCTCCAACCTTAACAATACCTGACTCAATCTGACCCTGAAATCCTCTGAATGTATGGTCTGGACGGCAAACTCGCTGAACTGGCATGTAGAAGCCTTCCTCCTGCTTCTTCTCTGTCACATCCACTTTTTCAAGGTATGGAAGAATTGCCTCTCCATGATACCAAGGAATATTCTCAGACTTCTTAGTTACGTTGTCACCCTCTGTAGCAGAGACTGGAATAATAACTACGCTTTCAAGCTTTAACTCCTCTGTAAGCTCATCAATCTGTGCTTTGATTTCATTGAATCTCTTCTCATCATATCCAACAAGATCCATCTTGTTAACAGCAAATACAAAATACTTGATACCCATGAGAGAACATATTCTTGCATGTCTTCTTGTCTGCACAAGAACTCCCTGCTTAGCATCTATAAGAATAATTGCAAGGTCAGCAAATGAAGCTCCAACCGCCATATTTCTTGTATATTCCTCATGACCTGGTGTATCAGCAACGATAAAGCTTCTGTTGTCTGTTGTGAAATATCTGTAGGCAACATCAATTGTTATTCCCTGCTCTCTCTCTGCCATAAGTCCATCAAGAAGAAGAGAATAGTCTATAGCACCACCACGGCTTCCGACTTTACTGTCAAGCTCCAGCGCCTTTTCCTGATCTGCATATAAAAGTTTTGCATCATATAAGATATGACCAATAAGTGTTGATTTACCATCATCTACACTTCCGCATGTTATAAATTTAAGTAAACTTCTCATCCTAGAAATACCCCTCTCTCTTTCTTCTTTCCATGCTGCCAGCAGCCTCGTTATCAATTACTCTTGTTGTACGCTCAGATGATACAGCAGAAAGTGTCTCATCAATAATCTCATCAAGTGTGTGGGCATGTGACTCGATACCACCTGTAAGAGGATAGCATCCAAGTGTTCTGAATCTTACGCTCTTCATCATTGGCTTCTCACCAGGGTTAAGTCTCATTCTGTCATCATCAACCATTATGTACATGCCATCACGCTCTACAACTGGTCTTTCAGCCGCATAGTAGAGAGGCACGATGTCAATATTTTCTCTCTTTATATACTGCCAGATATCTGTCTCTGTCCAGTTAGATATAGGGAATACTCTTATACTCTCGCCCTTGTTAATCTTAGAATTATAGAGCTTCCACATCTCTGGTCTCTGGTTCTTAGGGTCCCACGCATGGTTCTCATTACGGAATGAGAAAATTCTCTCTTTTGCTCTTGATTTTTCCTCATCTCTTCGTCCGCCACCAAATGCAGCAGTAAATCCGTATTTGTTAAGAGCCTGCTTTAATGCCTGTGTCTTCATGATATCTGTGTAAGCTGAGCCATGGTCGAATGGGTTAATTCCCTGCTTAACACCATCCTCATTAATATACTCAAGCATCTCTATGCCAAGCTTCTTAGCTGTCTCGTCCCTGAACTTAATCATCTCCTTGAACTTCCATGTTGTGTTAACATGTAAGAAAGGAAATGGTGGTTTCTCTGGATAGAATGCCTTCATAGCAAGATGAAGCATTACTGAACTATCCTTTCCGATTGAGTAGAGCATTACTGGTTTTTCACACTCTGCAGCCACCTCTCTTATAATATAAATCGCTTCTGCTTCAAGCGCATCCAAATGTGACAATTCTCCCATTGTTTCCTCCATTCCGCCATATGGCTTATTAATATTTGTTTGATTCCTTTTTATCAATAACTATTGTCTCAGTAGTTCCATCTGTCTTTTTGATATTCCAGTTAAGATAATGGTCTTTTTCATTAACCGTCATCATGCTTCCCATTCCACCGATATCTGCACCAAGATAAAGTGCAATCGCATCAAAATGACATTCCTTGATACATGAACAGCATCCCCAGCAGTCCTTAGGATATTTAATATATGCTTTGCCGTCATCATCTTTCTTTATCAGGCTTCCAGGACAGACATCCATGCACTGCCCACAGCCTTTACATTTGATTTTATCTATTGCTATGCTCATATGTCTCATCCCTTCCTACTAATTTTCTCATTATAATCTCTGTCTTTCCATTAACACTCTTGGAATTGACATATTTAAGCCATTCATCACTTGTCTCAGGATAATCAAGATTCTCCGCAAAACTGTGCCAGCGTGTCTCCTGTCTTGCCTTTAAATGTTCTATAAGCACAAGACACACATCAAGTCTTTCTCTTAACTCATATACGAACATAAGCTCATGCATGTCAGATGCTGAAGCATTCTCTGCAAGCTTCTTGATGTTCTCAATCTTTTCCTTGGCAAGCTTAAGCTGCTTTTCATTGAACTGATAGTGGCTTCCGATTCCGCCAGCGTATGCATCCATTACCTTCTGCATGGCTTCCTCTAGAGCTTCTGTACTGTACACAGGATTCTCATTAGATAAAACCTTGTTGTACTCCTCTATCTTCTTGTCTAATTCAGCATCACTCTCATAGCTGTCTGGATAGCTGCCATCGTTAAGTTCCTTAACAATCGCATTAGCCGCTATCTCACCTTCAACCATGGCTCCTGTGACATACTTCTGTGGACATCCTCCTGCAACATCACCAGCCGCATACAGACCATCTATCGTTGTACGTCTCTCTGTGTCAACCCAGTAACCACTTGCTGTATGTCCACCAACTATATAAGGCTCTGTTCCCTCAATCTCAACATTAGCTTCATTAGGCTTCTTACCTGACTCAACCCATTTTAATGTCTGGCTTGGCGCCATGTTAAGATATGCTTTCTTGAGTGATTCACTCTGTTCATCTGAAATCCCCTCTGTTTTAAGATAACAAGGACCTCTTCCCTGAATATTTTCCATAACAGTTCCATATACACGCTGTGAAGTAGTAAGACCATATTTATCCTCATATACCTCACCTAACGAATTAATCTGCTTGGCACCGACACCTTGTGCAATTGTTCCTGTTGGAGCGATTGTATCCTTGCATCTTAGAGCTATGAAACGCATCTCAAATGTAGTCATCTCAGCTCCTGCCCTGATTCCCATAGCATATCCTGCGCCTGTGTTAAATGGTGGATACCACATTTTATGTCTCGAAAATCCCGGATTATTAGGTCTGTATAATCCTGCCGCTCCACCTGTCGCACATATAACCTTCTTAGCTTTTATCTCATATGCAGTTCCAGTTAATTCTTCTCCATCTGACTCCTCATCTATCGAAAATCCGACCGCTCCATATATTGTATTATTCTTAACAATGTAGTCTGTGATATTAACATGGTTAAGCACTGTCACATTAGGCAGCTTCTTAACTGCATCTGCCATAATAGGCTTGATGTTCTCACCATTAATCTTGATGTTACGGTTACCTCTTGCAACATATTTTCCATTCTCATCCTTTAATATGACAAGTCCTAACTTCTCCATCTTGTCTGTGACCCTGTTAAGTCCCTGTGACATAGTAAGAAGCAAGTCCTCTCTTACGATACCAGCCGCATCCTTCTTGGCATAATCAACATAATCTTCTGGCTTTCTTCCCTCAACTATGTATGCATTAATCGCATTAACACCAGCTGCAAGACATCCGCTTCGCTTGATATTCGCCTTCTCTGCAATTATAACTGAGTAATCACTCTGCTCTGCTATAGTCATGGCTGCATAACATCCAGCAGTACCACCACCTATAATGAGCACATCTGTCTCTAATATCTCTTTCTTGTTAATCCTCATATTCTCCTCATTTCTGCCTGAAAGCAATTAAATATAGAATACATTATCCGTCTGCATCTCTTTATTCTCACAAAGATATGTTCTCTCTTCATCTATCACATACAACCTGTAGATAAGTATATGAACTTTCTCACCAATCTCAAGGCTGTCCTTTTCAAGAGACCACTCTCCTGTTATCCTGACACCATGGATATCGACCGTGACATCAAGCCTGTTGCCCCTAAACACTATGTCTTCAACATATCCTTCCTCTGCCGCACTGTTATACTGCAAAAGCTTTCCAAACTTCGATATCTTGATAAATTCAGGCCTTATAACAGCTTTATTAGCTCCCTCAATCCTGTCAAATCCATTGAGAGTATCATAATCTTCAACAATTGATGACCTTCCAATAAACTGTGCCACAAATGGTGTATCAGGAGACTTGTATATATCAAGTGGTGTTCCGATTTGTTCAATCTTACCATGATTAGTTATAATAATCTGATCGGCAACCTCTACAGCCTCATCCTGATCGTGTGTTACGAAAATACTTGTTATTCCAAGCTGTGTTACCATCTGGCGCAGCCACAGCCTTAACTCTGTCCTTACCTTGGCATCTATCGCTGCAAATGGCTCGTCAAGCAGAAGAACCTGTGGATTAGGTGCAAGCGCCCTTGCGAATGCTACTCTCTGTCTTTGTCCACCAGATAACTGGCTCGGATATCTTTTCTCCATTCCGGAAAGCCCTGTTATCTCAAGAAGCTCCATCACCCTTTTCTTAATCTCATTCTTAGGCATCTTCTGAAGTTCAAGTCCGAAAGCAACATTGTCATATACAGTCATGTATCTGAAAAGAGCATAGCTCTGAAATACAAATCCGATTCCACGCTTGGAAGCAGGAATATCGTTAACTCTCCTGCCATCTATGTATATATCACCTGAATTCGGTGTCTCAAGTCCTGCTATCATTCTAAGAAGTGTCGTCTTGCCGCTTCCTGATGGTCCAAGCAGTGCTACAAGCTTACCCTTTTCTATACCAAAATTGACATTGTCAGACGCTTTGAAATCATTATACTGTTTGCATATATTTTTCATTTCAACATACATATGTCATACCTCATTTTCTGATTACAGATTCTTATTAAATCTGTATTCGAATATATTTCTCAGAACCAATATGATAACAGCTATAATCACAAGGATTGATGATACCGCAAATGCAGCCGTTATCGATGCGTCTGTTCCCGACATATACAATGCATCAATCTCCAATGGCAGTGTAAATGTCTCACCTCTCGTCTTTGACAATGCATTAACTGCACCAAACTCTCCTAGTGCCCTTGCTGTACAAAGAATTATTCCGTATATAAGCGCCCATTTAATCTGAGGAAGTGTAATCTTAAAGAATATCTTAAATCCACCGGCTCCCATAAGTGCTGCTGCTTCTTCCTCATCCTTTCCCTGTGAGTTAAGCACAGGAATTATCTCTCTTGATACGAATGGAAATGTTACGAATACAGTTGCGAGTACAACTCCCGGAATCGCAAATGCAATTCTTATATTCGTGCCAAGCCACTGGTTAACCGCTCTTATAGCTGGATAAGTCCAGCCAAGACGTCCAAATGTCATAAGAAATGCAAGACCTGCGATAACTGGGGATATAGAAAATGGAATATCTATAAGAGTTGCAAGTATCTGCTTTCCTTTAAATGAGAACTTTGTAAGCACCCATGAAGCACATATTCCAAAGAATGTGTTGATTACAACAGCGATAACTGTCGCAATAAGTGTTACCAGAAGAGCACTCTTAACATACTCTGTCGATATCGCCTTAAAGTAAAATCCAAATCCATCTTTTAATGCGTTATATATAATTGAGACAAGCGGAATTACCAGCATAAAAAGTATGAACAGAAAGCTTATCGTCATAAGAACATATTTAGTTATTTTCTTTCTTCTATCTAGCTTATCCTTTTCAGTCATATAACACCTCACATACATTTATACGATATTAGTCCTGCGTGCCTGACGCATCTGAATTATATTGATAACAAGAAGTATCAAAAATGATATTATAAGCATAATCAACGCAATAGCTGTCGCTGATGAATAATCTATATAACTTAACTTCTGCATAATTACATATGATATAACCTGTGTATGCTCCTTGGAACTGTTACCTGATATATAGATTACGCTTCCATACTCACCAATTCCTCTTGCAAACGCAAGTCCGAAGCCTGTAAGAATTGATGGCTTAAGCTCCGGCAGTATAACCTTAAAAAATGTCTTTGATGGTGATGCTCCAAGAATAAATGCAGCCTCCTCATACTGACCGTCAAGCTTCTCAAGTACCGGCTGTACATTCCTGACAACGAATGGAATGCCGACAAATACAAGTGCCACAACAATTCCGATATGTGTATAAGAAACCTTGATTCCAAGCGCCGCAAGCGGTCTTCCAAGAAATCCTGTTTCTGAATAAAGCTTTGAAAGTGTTATACCGGCAACCGCTGTTGGAAGTGCAAATGGAAGCTCGATAAATCCATCGAGTATTCTCTTTCCCGGAAACTCATATCTTACAAGTGTCCAGGCAAGAATGACACCGAATATCACATTGATTACCGCTGCTATAAGTGAACAGACAATACTTGTCGCAAATGCATATACAACATTAGGCTTAGTGACAAGCTCTATAAACTCCTCATGGGAAAGCTTAAGTGAACACACCATAACAGATGCCAGCGGAATAAGTACTATAAGAGAAAGCATTGTAATCGTGATTCCCATAGTTAATCTGAATCCCGGAATCACTCTTGTCGGTTTTGTGTTGTGCTTCATCTTATCCTCCTATCCGCTAATACTGATAAATCTTATCAAATATGCCGCCGTCATTAAAATATACATTATATGCATTATCCCAGCCGCCGAAATCTTCAATCGTTGTCAAATTTATTTTCAAATCAAACACATTGCCATATTCATTCAATATGTCTGTATTGACTGGTCTGTAGCCATTATCTGCTGCAAGTCTCTGTGCGCTGTCACTATATAGATACTCAATATATCTCTGACTTACAAGCTCTGTCCTGTTAACCTTTGCATTGTCATCAACTATCGCAACGCTTGGCTGTGCTTTGATGCTGACTGATGGCGATACAATCTCATACTGTCCCGGATAATTCTTAGTGACAGTGATTGCCTCATTCTCCCACGCTACAAGCACATCACCTTTGCCATTCTCCACAAATGTTGTTGTAGAACCTCTTGCTCCACTGTCCATAACAGATACATTGTCATAGAGCCTTCGCAGGAAATCCTGCTGTGCATTGTCATCTGTGTACTTATCCCTTGCATAACTTAACGCTGCAAGGAAATTCCAACAGGCTCCGCCGCTGCTCTTAGGGTCTGGTGTTATAACCTCTACACCTTCTTTAATACAATCATCCCAGTCTCTTATATTCTTAGGATTGCCCTTTCTTACAAGAAAAACAATTGTTGATGTATATGGTGCTGAATCCTCTGCAAATTCATCTATCCATCCTTTATCAACAAGTCCGTTTTTTTCAATAAGTGATATATCATGTTCAAGAGCTAATGTAACAACATCTGCATTACATCCCTCAACAACTGAACGTGCCTGTGAACCAGAACCGCCGTGTGACTGGATTACCTTCACATCCTCACCATATGTATCCTTGTAGTAGCTTGTAAATATCTCATTATAAGCCTCATAGAATTCCCTTGTCGGGTCATAAGACACATTCGTTATCGTGATTACGCCGTCCTTATTCCTTCCACATCCGGCAAATGAAAGTGTCATAACAGCAATCATCACACATGCTGTAATTCTTCGTATTCTTTTGTAATTATATCCTGCTGTCATACTCTTCACTTATAATCTCCTAACTGTATCTATAATTCAAAAAGTGATGTTGAAAGATATCTCTCTCCTGTATCTGGAAGTAAAACAACTATATTCTTTTCCTTATTTTCCTCACGCTGTGCAAGAAGCTTCGCCGCATGGATTACACTTCCAGATGATATTCCCACAAGCAGTCCGTCTGACTTTGCAATCTCTCTTGCTGCATCAAATGCATCCTCATTGCTTACTGGAATTATTTCATCTATAATTGACATATCTAAAACCTCAGGAACAAATCCTGCGCCTATTCCCTGAATCTTATGTGGACCAGGTCTGCCTCCGGATAATACTGGCGAACCTGCCGGTTCAACTGCCACAACCTTGATATCAGGATTCTTCTCCTTTAATCCAAGTCCGGTTCCTGTGATAGTTCCACCTGTTCCAACAGATGATACAAAGATATCAATCTTGCCATCTGTATCTTCCCATATCTCCTTGGCTGTCGTAATCTTATGTATCTCTGGATTGGATGGATTCTCAAACTGCTGTGGAATAAATGCATTGCCATATTCTTCTTTCAATTCAGAAGCCCTGGCAATCGCTCCCTGCATTCCGAGTCTTCCCTGAGTAAGAACTATCTCTGCGCCAAGTGCTGTAACAATCTTTCTTCTCTCAACACTCATTGTATCTGGCATAGTAAGAATAAGATGAAGCTTCTTAGATGCACATACAAACGCAAGTCCTATTCCTGTATTGCCACTCGTAGGCTCTATAATAACCGTGTCCTTATTGATAACACCACGCTTAATGCCATCCTCTATCATTGAATAAGCCACCCTGTCTTTAACACTTCCAAGAGGATTAAAGTATTCAAGCTTTGCAATCAGTTTTGCATTAAGAGAATTGTTTTCCTCATAATTAGTAAGTTCCATAAGTGGTGTATTACCTATAAGCTCAACAAGCTGTTTTGCTATCTTTGCCATAATCTCCTCCCGCTTAAATATCTACTATTCATATCGAATCAATAGGAATTAAGATGATTATATTCCTTAATGGTAATTAATACAAGTACTTTTTTTATTTTTTTGTATACTTTGCGAGAATTTCCTGAAACCAGTCATCATCTGGTATAGATAAAGTACTAAGACACTCATCTGCAACTTCTTTAAACATCTGCGCTCTGACCTTTTCCTCGCCTATCGCAGTCTTTACAGCCGGTCTTATACTTTCAAGATATAGAAGAATCTCCTCCATCTCATCTGGAATCTCTTCTTCTAACTTCTTTCTATATATTGTTGCAATTCTTGGACTTGCACCCTCTGTCGATATTCCTATGCTGAGCTTGCCCTTCTTTACAAGCGAAGGGAACATGAAACCACATCTGTCCTTGTCATCAACAACATTAACAAGAATTCCTTTTTCTGTACATATATCATATATATGCGCATTAAGTCCTGCATCATCTGTGGCTGCAATTACAAATAATTTGCCATCTATATCTGAGTCTTTAAAATCTCTTTCTACAAGAGTAAAGCTTCCCTCTGGCGAATCTATAGTCTCATCGCCCTGATCATATATGTCTTTAAGAGACAGAATCTCGTCATTAAAGCTCTTAGCAATAACCTCAAGGTCACTCTCATACGGAAGGAGCTTGCATATCTTATGATATGCAATAGTTCCACCGCCTGCTATCAGTCCTTTTTTACCTTTTAAATCAACAAAAAATGGAAAATATCCCATAATATATCATTCTCCTTCGTCTATCTGTCTATTAATTTACCGGATAAAGAATATCCGCAATCTGCTGATATGCCTCACCCCATCTTTTGTTAGGCTTGTTATTAAAAAGCTTCTTATCAAGCACATAATATCTGTTGTTCTTTACAGCTGTAAGAGAACTCCACACAGGATTAGACTTTAGAAGCTTCTCAACATTATCCATAGCCACATCCGTCTTTGACCCCTGTGTTGTCACAAATATATAATCCGGGTCAGCCTTAACTATAGCCTCTATGCTTAAATTATCTTTTAATGCGCTGTCACTGTCTGCGATATTAATACAGTTAAGGTCTTTTAAAATCTGTGTTCCAACTGTATCTTCGCTGGCTTTAGCCTTGACATTCGTAGACGCTGCACGTAAGAATAAGACCTTTGGCTGTTCTGATGTGATTCTTTCACTCTTAATCTTATTAATCTGTTCAGCCACCTTAACACCATTCTGCTGGTACAGGTCTTCTCTTCCTGTTATATCTGTACACACCTTCAACATATCAAGATAATCATCAAATGTTGTGACATAAAAATACGCCACACAGATTCCCGCATTCTCAAGCACGTCCTTTAATGCAACATGTGCATCTGTATAAGCACTTGCAATTACAAGGTCAGGCTTGGAAGCTATAAGAAGCTCCACATTAATATTCTGGATTCCACCAAGCTTAACAACTGATTCCGGCAGCGTCTCATCAACATTATCCCACGTTTCATCTGCTGCCGCCACAAGGCTTCCACCGGCTGACAGCCATACATCTGAAAAGCTTCCAAGAAGTGATGCCACACGCTCATGTCTTTTTACTGTCACAGTTCTTCCAAGTGCATCTGTAAATGTATAATCTGTACTCACGCTGCCTTTAGCATTACCATTTACTGCATCTGCTGCCCTGCTTCCGCAGCCAGTAAATAACATTACTGATACAAGTGCCAGCATAATTAATGTTCTTTTTAAAGATTTTCTCATTATGAACTAATTCCTCTCTGTCTTTTATTTTTCATCATACGTATCAAGGAAATGATGCTTCACACCTTTAGACTTGTAAGCTACAAGTGTATCAAGATTGACATTTTCAACACTTCTGAATATGTTGCTCTCTACGAATGGATTAGTTTTCTTCATACTTGCTATCAGATTCTTAATCTCAATCCGCTTTGACTGGTTCTCCTCGTTATTGCATGTTGTACATGTATCAGTAAATTTGCATGCACACTGTATAAAGTGAAGTCCGTTATAATCTCTCCAAGCCTTGATATCATCTTCTCTTATCAGATACAGCGGTCTTATAAGTTCCATTCCTTCAAAGTTAGTTGAATGTAACTTAGGCATCATCGTCTGCATCTGCGCACCATATAACATTCCCATAAGAATTGTCTCAATAACATCATCATAGTGATGTCCTAATGCTATCTTATTACATCCTAATTCCTTCGCAAATGAATAGAGATGTCCTCTTCTCATTCTTGCACACAGATAACATGGAGATTTCTCAATATTGTACACAGAATCAAATATATCTGATTCAAATATATGTATTGGAACATTAAGCTTTCTTGCATTATCCTCAATAACTTTTCTGTTCTCAGGACTATATCCAGGGTCCATAACAAGAAACTTCACTGTAAAATCAAATTTGTTATGAACCTTAAGCTCCTGAAAAAGCTTCGCCATAAGCATTGAATCCTTACCACCAGAGATACACACTGCAATCCTGTCACCCGGCTTTACAAGCTCATATTCATTAATCGCCTTAGTAAACCTGCACCATATATTCTTACGGAATTTCTTGCGGAGACTCTGCTCAACGTCCCTGGCAAAATCTTTGCCACTCTCATTCTCCTTATCGCACGCATCAAGAAGCCACGCTATATAGCCGCCTTCAAGGCTGTCTGCATCAATTCCCATGCCCTTAAGATGTGTGGCTACTCCCTCACTGTTAATTCCCTTGGCACACACTATTACAAGTTTCTTATTCTTGTCTGTCTTATCTGATAAAGCAATTCTTTCTGCCGTATCGTGATAGACTTTATCAGCCATATCTCCCATATCATCACTGCTCTTATACTCATTATCTCCTGTAATCATAGGTATGTTAACCACATCCGGCATCCTTCCATGGTCAACCTCCCACTCAGTTCTTATATCTATAATCTGTACAGAGTCTTTATCTGATGAAAGAAGCTTATCTACTGTTATACTCATGTCTATACCTCTAATCCAATCTTATCCTATCTTAATCCAGTTTAACTAATTCACAATTCTTAGGCAGGGCTTTCCAGAAATCTTTTAACAAAGTTCCCCTAAACTGTGCAATTATACTACAGTTCATAGCACCATGTCCAACTATTAAAATATCTTTTCCATTATCTAACAATGGCTTTACTTCTTTATCAATGAAATCGCCTGTCCTTGCAAACAGCTCTTCAAAACTCTCACCATCTTTTACAGTCTTATAATTAACCGGGTCTTTAAAGCATGCATTGATAGGACAATCTGGTATATCAAATGAATTCTCAATCCCTTCATACACACCAAAGCTCATCTCCATAAGCCTGTCGTCTGTTATAACCGGAATATTCCTGTCTCCAAGAAAAATCTTAGCTGTCTCCACTGCGCGGATAAGCGGTGACGAATAGCACACATCTATATGAAGGTCTTTATACTTCTCTCCCGCCTCCTTCGCCATTCCCCTTCCATTATCGTTAAGCGGTATATCTGTACGCCCCTGAAGCTTGTGAAGCGCATTCCATTCTGTCTGTCCATGTCTTATTATATATAACATTAATTTTCCTCCGTGTTGTGGTTTGATTTTGTAAGTATAACCATGCATCTGATTGTCTTAGGCTCAAAATATTCATACTCGACACAGCCATCATATTTATCTACTATTGCCTTAATATTCTTAACACCATATCCATGCCTTATCTTATCAAGCTTAGTAGTATGAAGTTCTTTATTATCAAGAAGTATATTACATGTAACAGAATTATACACATCTATCCTTATATACTCATCACTGGCTGATATCTGTACATACAGTGACTTTCCATCTGAACCAGCCATTCCTTCTATTGCATTATCTATAAGATTTTCAAATAATATATGCATATCAACATCTAATACACCGTCAACTTTTCCATTGACAAAACATGAAAAATCATAGTTATTACGCTTACATGTATCATTCGCTTTATTTAATATATAATTAATTATCATATTATCAGAAAATTTCTTTTTATCATATGAAATAATATCATCTACATTTAACTCTTTAATATATTCTAACGCTTTCTTATTTTCACCATCATTTATCATCATTGATATTAGTCTTAAAATCTTTTTAATTTCATGTCTCTTTTGTTCAAGCTCGCTATTTTCTTCAATTATAGTCTCTACATCATCTAATTGCTGTTTAAATGATTTAATCGTCATCTCATCATCTATAATCTTTGCATAGCTTTTATCGATAGCGGATAACAATACATAATTAACAACATTAAGCAGTAATATTCCTACAACAACTGATATGCTCCATATATTTCCAATTATTTGCATTCTTGTTATTACAATTGTACATATTACTATAGATACAACGGGCAGCATTATTGCTACAACTGTATATTTTCTATTAAGAAATCTGTCAAATGTTTTGAATTTAATAACCATAAAAACAAAACACACAAATACAATCTGAACAATAATTAAGGCTATGACTCCATCAAATGATTTATCGCCTGTAAGCTCAATAAATGTTTTTCCAGTGAGCATAGCCGCAATATTAGCACCAATAATAGAAGAAAACATTGCTATCAATCCAATAAGCATACTATACATTATCTGTGATAATATATCGCCTTTTAGGAATGCCCTGCTTATCAAGAAAACATATATTATATTTATAATTATGCCATACCCTTCAAAATCTGTTAAAAATGTCTGTATCTCCATATATATTGCTATACATAAAACCATTTCAAGATTCATTTCAGTATCTGAAAATCTATCTTTTTTTCCAAGACACTTCTTTAAAAAATAAGTTGTTACAATAGCCTGAAAAATATTAACACACGATTCAAATATTATCATATAACACTCCTTATTCACCTCATCTTATATTTAAGCAGACTTTCCTTTATCTCACTGATTCTACTATCACTAATGGCATATCTGTCGCCATTATAAAGACAACATTCACCCTTATCTATTTTTGATATATACTTAAGTCTTATCATTCTTCCGCGCGCCACTTTAACAAAATCATGATTGAGCAGTTCATCTTCAACACGCTTTAGTTTATCTTTAACCTGAATATTGCCACCTTCCCTTACAATTACAACATCATGGTCATATACTTCTACCATAATAATATCATCCAAAGAAACCGGTACTTCCTTTACTCCATCCCTAAATAATATTTTTTCCTTTCTTCCCGCTAAAAACCTGTTTATCTCTCCTGCTGCCCTCAAAAAATCATTTTCAAGATTATCTTTACGTATAAAGCCAAGTGGTCTACACACAAATGCATCTTTCATATATGTTTCATGATTAGTTATGTATACAATTCCTGTATTATCTGATATATCTCTTAATCTGTCCGCTATTTTAAACCCACTATCATCACCAAGCTCAATATCCATAAACACAATATCAGGTTTATCCTCCTTATAGCGGTTAAGCAATTCTGCACCTGATAAATATGTATACACTTTAATATCATCTGCAACATTACAATTATCCCTATATAATTCAGGTATTTCCATTGCCAATGAATCCGAAAATTCAAGTTCATCATCACATATTCCAAAACGAATCATATTATCCCCCATATGTTTAACTTATATGTAATATACTATTTTTGCGTATACATAGCAACAAGGCTGGGGCAATTCACCCCAGCCTGTACAACTATAACATAGTAATTACATTCACATTTCCATTTTTATACTGTTTTATTTACTACAATCCATAATAATCTTTTGCGGATATAGACTTACTATCAGCCCCATGTTCTCAATTTTTCCATTCTTAAAATACTGGTTCAAGAAGCTGTATGTAAGCACCACATTAACTGATTCCCCCGGCTTGATATCCGGACAAAGCAGTTCCTCACCTGTGTTGAAGCTGCCAAACAGCTCAGTATCTATTCCATTAGAATATGTATCATTGCCTAATACAAACTGGTACAGCTCAACATTTTCATCATGGTTGCCTATGTTTTTCACCTCTGCTTCTATTAATGCAAATGTCTGTTCATAATATGGCTCATATTTTTCATATGACTTATCCGTGACATTACTGCATAATGCTTTCAGCCCCTCATAGTCCATATACTGCACATCTTTTATCATAAATTCTATATCTTTATACGCAATCTTTTCTCCATAAGGAACTTCTGTAACTACTGTGTCTGGATATCTCTGGTTAACGTCTCGTATAGTTAAAACACAATATACGATAAGACATACTGCAATTGTCATACCAAATGGCACTATTATTCTACGTTTCCATATTCCGCTGCGTTTTACTATTGTGCGCTTCAATCAGCTTTCCCTCCTGTATATTAATAATTTCATCACATACGTCATCAAGCAGTTCTTTATCATGTGACGATACTATGACTAATGCCCCTGCTTCTGATCTTTCATTAATTATATTCTTTATCCTGGTACGGCTTTTCTCATCCAGAGCGTTAAATGGTTCATCAAGTATTATCAGGTCTGGCTTTTCAAATATTGCTGCCGCTATTCCAAGCTTCTGCTTCATTCCCAGTGAAAACTGTCTGTATTTCTTTTTACTGTGTGAATCCAGTCCTACCGCTTCTAACGCTTCATATATCTCATTATCTCCAGCACAACTTTTTATCAGCGATATTGATTTCAGATTATCATAAGCACTATATGAGCCTATGAATCCTGAATTTTCGATTAAAATCCCCACGCTTTCTGGAAATGATATATCCCTGCCTATTATTCGCCCATCTATACTGACATTTCCACTATCTGCAAATATAAGTCCGCATATAGCCTTCATCAACATAGTTTTGCCACTGCCATTTTCACCTCTTATCCCATACACTTTACCTGATGTAAATCTGACAGATATATTATCAAGAACTTTATTCTTATTGATTGTCTTGCTGTATCCTGTAACCTCTATCTTCAACTGTTCCTCTCCCCTCTGATAAACTCATAGTGTCGTATGCTTATTATTCCTGCTATTACGCTTATTGCTATTGCAACACACACTATAAACAATGAATTACTCACCGCCATGCCTTCCGGCATAACATATTCATTTCTGCAAAGCATTGTATTACTGGATATGTTATATCTATTGTTAGCATATATGCCCGATATAATATACAGACTTATCACTATCAGCCCTGGCATAAGCCTGGAATATATCTCTGCCAGCAGACATACTGACACATAGAAGCTGCTGCTTAACAACGGAGTCAGCACAAAAGCATATATTATGTATCTAATTGATGGAAATATCTGGATATTAAAGAAATTAACCGGCGTTCCTATAGCCGGCTCATACCATCTGATATTCCGGCTGATAAACATGTGACAAAGCACAGCAGAATATATACATATATAATATAGTAGTGTTCCAGTAAGCATATATATATATTTACCGATTATAAATCTGCTTCTTGAACCAAATCTGACAAAGCACTGGCATCTATCAATCTTTAAGCTGGCTGACACATATCCGCCAAGAACAAATAATATGTATATATTGTAAAACACCCAGAATACAGGCATTCCATATTCTTTTAATTCTCCTGCACTGACAGGTCTGATTCCCTGAAACATATATATGATATAATTAAGAAAGCCTGCATGACAGAACCTCATTTCAATATTGTCATATATTATTCCATCAACATGGATACAGGTTATAATTACCATTACGAATAATACTATGTATCTTATATAGCATTTCTTTAATCCCACACACAAATCATATCTGATTACATTCCACATACATTTTACCTGTACTCTCTGTTTCTATATATAAGAAGTATCATTATGCCAACGATAACTAATAATAAAGGTATTCTTAACATATATACATATCCAGCAGATATATTTAATAAAACCTTGTAACAGTTACTGTTGCTGACCACCAAACCACTAGCAGTAAATTCCATAATCCATGTTATTGCAATACCCAGACATATAAGAGCCTTCTTTCTGAAGATTACATATACTAAAAGAACACAGCTAAGAATAAACACTGTCTGCAAAAACATATAGTAAAATATAATGGCATATACAAAATATCTGTTACCACTGAAAGTTTTCTGGGTGATGAGATAAAACATACTGTCCGCAGAACTGAGATTATAAAAATCAACATTTCCTTCAAAAGCGCTCACAGACATTCCAGCCATGCATAATACAGCATTGATCACACCAAGCTTTACTATATACATTTCCTGCATAAGAATTATCCTGTATCTGCTTTGACCTCTCACTGCCAGATGCACGTCTGTCAGCCTCTTAAGTCTTCTGTTGTAAAAAAAAATATATACTAATGGCATTACATAGGATACATATATCCCCTTGTACAGACACCACAACAGCATATCGGCAAAAGATATATTTATGTCAAATAATACATATGCAGAGTTGATGTGACGGCATATAATATTCATTCCACCAATAACTGCCAGACTGTATACCAGATAGTATACTATTCTTCTACAATGTCTCATCTCTCATTCCCCGCACAGCCATAACTATATTAAATATTAACAACAACAATATAATTGCAAATGCTGATGCAGCATCTGTAAAGCCGCCATCCTGGGCTGGGTCAATAAATCTTAATGGCACATATCTGTACATGCTTCTGACATTACATATGCAGTAAACCAATATGTTTCCTATAAATGGCGTCGATAACTGTACAAATGTATTGTCTGTAAAATAGCTTATTCCCATAGGCAGTACAGCCATCAGTCCAGAATATACGAATATGACAGCAAAATATATCAGAATATAAAGCATTGGTCTGGTATAGAATATATCAGCAAACATGTCAGAGCCATTAAGCGGATACGTTCCAGTCGATGCCTGCGGAGTTATAAGTGGCAGTTTCATCATCGTAAGAACAAAATTACACACAAGCGGAATCGTGACCACAACTGCACCTGCCAGAAATGTAATGATATATTTCACTATAACATAATCTTTTCTTTCTGCTCTTATGTAATAATTAATTGTAAGCTTTGATTTTCTGTCATAATTATATGTATATGAATATGGTATGACTGCTATAATAGGAATAAGCAGAAAATATACATAATGCCAGTACGATTCAAGGTCTCCACCAATCCAGTTATTGTACACGCTATGTGGATAGAGCGTTCCTATCTTGATATTTTTTAATTTAGCCATGACAGCATCCATATATTTTACTGATAATAATGTAATGTCCCTATATTGTAATACATTTATTACTATACATAATACTAATATCCCCCAGAATCCTTTATTCCGCATTAATCTCCTGAGTTCAATTCTCCATAATCCTTTCACAAGTTACATCCTCACTTTATCCACTCGCTTAAATCCAGCTTGTATACTGCCCATGAACCATCATTGCCATATACCCCTTTTAAATCAACAACTAAATACATATCATAATCTCTAAGGTATTTTATATTAGGTGTATACAACAGCTCATATTCTTTTTCTTCATTAGCCTTTAGCTTAACTATATTGCTTGATTTCACAGATGTCGCATACCTTTTTTCATTATGATACGCTAATTCAAACGGATACGGGGTCAGGTTATATTTTAAATTTATATTGCCAAGACACACATCAACATCATGCTCATTAGGATTTCTCAATTTTACCATTGCCACTACCACACGATGTTCACTATCAACTTCTCTTTCGGAAACCAGTTGCGCTCCATCATCCATATATACATTCTCTACATCATCAATTTCTTCTGGAATCTGTTGCGACACATAATAATCTTCTAGTTTAACGTACATCTTTATCGCAGTTCCATTTTCTAAATCAGTATCCTCGCACGGCAGTTCTACTTTTTCCGTATAACATGGCATATTATTAACATACTCATATGACGCTTCTGTGTTAGAGGGAGCTATCGTTGGAACTGCTATTCCTGCCACTGGTTGTTCCAGCATGGTTTCACCACCTGCTGTTTCACGCTGAATACTGTCAAGCTGATTTACACTCTTTATATGATTCAGCTTGTCTTTATTTTCATAGCTTATTATTATCAACAGAACAACACCAAGTACAATGATTGTCATATTAGTCAGCACTCTCTTCATCAACTTAACCCCCTCACTGCATCTTACAGATGATCTGTACCTGGTCTTACACCTGACTGATATACACTGTCAGGGCTCCACAATCCACTCGCATTCCCACTTCCACTACCAAATATAGCAGCTTCTTCAAATCCAGATTCATTCACATTATTATAGAGGAATCTCTTATATCCGGTCTCAAAGTAATATCTGTATCCCATTGAACAATCATACGCATCTGCTTCTGGATGTCCACCATATACTTTAGCTGTATAAGATGAAGATGCAGACTTACAGTACATATAGCTACTGGTAGCATCTTCCTTCTCTCTAAAATTTGTTTTATGTCCATCATTCACATTAAAATAATAATTATACTTTGTATCATTTACATCCCCTGCTTTAACAATTCCACCCATCATACTTATACATATGGC
>ERZ1034763.90-NODE-90-length-53154-cov-14.819413_pt1 | contig 53154 bp, 61 predicted proteins | sample MGYA00520701_ERZ1034763 | MGnify/ENA primary metagenome ERZ1034763 (study PRJEB33766, sample SAMN09781707) | gut metagenome | biome: gut microbiome | host: Homo sapiens | place: Madagascar | study: EMG produced TPA metagenomics assembly of the PRJNA485056 data set...
ACGTTAAATCATATCAGGCGTAATACCACAACCCTTAAGTTAGCGCTTATGGGAATAAATCCCCCAGTTGATCCCCGTGGCATACGCTTCAAAGCGGGATTTCATGTCGCCACGCAACAATGCTCCGGCATTAAATTTGGCGTAAAACCTCCCCTGTTTGCTCTCCCTGACCAGCCCTGTATTGATCCGCTGTTCAATACGGGTCAGATACGGCACAAGGGAATAGTTAATGAAACCAAGCCCCAGCTCTTCAATATTGTTGAAGGTGGCGCGATCGGTGTTCTGCACCATATGCAGCGGTACGCGGAACAGGCGACAGATTTCTTCCAGCTGAAACTTGCGGGTTTCCAGGAACTGGCTGTCCTCGGCATTCAGTGCCACCGTTTTCCAGTCCAGCCCCATTTCCAGAATCATCGGACGATGAGAATTTCCCAGCCCGACATGCCGTTCCTCAAAGTCCTTTTTGATACGCGCATAAGCCTGATCAGAAAGTTGTTGATCCGTACGCAACACACCGGATGTCACAGCGCCGTTACCAAACAACCTGGCGCCGTGCTCCTCAGTTGCCGCTGCCAGTGAAATGGCCTCACGCGCATACGCAATGGGATTCAGCCCGACAAGTCCATCCAGCGTCAGAGTGCGCACATGCCAGATTTCATTCTGGGTCAGCACATCCACGGAACCATCCGGAAACGTCACCTGATAAACCGGCTGCCACTGGCTGTTCAGCTTCGGTTCCACACAGCCCGGATCTATCGGAAGAAGCTCCACCACTTCCCCCAGTGCCTTTACCTTGTAGGCGTAAAAATTACCCCGCAGACACAGGCAGACAATGACCAGCTCCCAGAATTCCTGCGGCGTCATGTAGCCATTAGGTTTTGCCGAAACCAGCTTATGCAGTCGTTCATCCACCGCCCGTGTTTTAAGGGTACCGGTGATTTTGTAGAGGCTGCAGGGCAGCATACCAACAGACTCCGCCAGCACCCTGACGCAGGAATAGACCGCCGTCAGCCGCATGGCCCGCTGGCTGCTGATCCGCTTTCCGGTATAGGTGTCGTATGACAATCCAAGTTCTTCCGCAAGCATCCCGGGCGTTGTGACGGGGGTGTTATTTTTGCGTTGAAAAAGCCCCTGGAAAAACATTACTCACCTCCGGAGGCGACCCGGTGACCGCGATCGAGATAACGCGCAACCAGCCACGACCAGCACAGACACAGCGCCCCGGCAACAACAAAACCTGCCGGGGGATAAATCATCCATGTGCCATACGACAGCAAAAGCGCCCCCAGCACGCCCACCAGTGGCGTGAGAATTATCAGAAACATAATGCCCTCGGTTAAAGCGAGCGGATACCAACACTAATCAGGTGTTCAGACAGATCCGGCTCCGGTTCACCGCCATTGACCAGCATCCGGCTCATTGCTGTAAACATCGCAACAGGGCCGTCGATTTTTGCTTCAGGCGTGGATTTGTTCGGGAAGATATTGTCGTTTTTGTCCGGTTTTACCGTAACGTTAGACATCATCCAGTTCATGACCGGGTGATTGCTGTGATGGAAACGCCCGGCATAGACCAGTGATTCCGTTTCCTTCATGGCCTCTGACAGATTGCGGACCGTCTGCGGAACTTCCACCAGCGATATCCCTTCTTCAGCCAGAGCCAGACTGAACTGCATTGCACTCCACGGGTCAAATCCCAGTTCCCTGAGGTTTTCACCGCCAATCCATTCCAGTAAGTCACTTTTTATCTGAGCATGATCGATAACATCACCATCCGTCAGGATGAGCTTATCCATCTCCGCCCACTTCCGGTAAAGTTCTGCCTGCTGCCGCGAGCATCGTTCCAGCCGTCCTTCCGGAAGCCAGAATTTAAAATCGGCATGAACATGCCCGTTATCCGTTCGCCAGAGTTTTGCCGCCGCACAGATATCAATCTTATGAGCAAGGTCAACGCCGACCCACATGGGATACGTTTTCAGCTCATGTCGTGGGGCAATGTATTCGCACTTCTCCCACTTAATCATGTCCATCCAGGCAGACTCTGCTGTTACCCACACATTCATGTGTTTGGTAAAAAAATTCACCCGCGCAGAGACCTGTTCTTTCGCTTTTTTCGCCAGACGACGCAGATCATCCCAGCGTTTACAGATGCCCAGTCCGGGATTCGCTTTCTGCCAGACCGTTTCATCAAACGGATCATCTCCCTCATCGAGCGTGTAAATAATCGCAAAGTAGGAATCATCTTTTACCGCGCCCTCCACGTCGCTGTTATAGCCTCGCAATACCTTGATGGCGTAATCGCGTTGCTCGTAACAAATCCCTTCCTTGTTAAAGCCCGCCGTGGTGATACCAAATAACAGGGACTGCAGACGGGCACCGGTTGCCGTTTCCAGAACGTCCCACACATCGCGGGTTTTATGTGCATGCAGCTCATCAATAATGGCGCAGTGGATGTTCAGACCGTCCAGGTTGTTTGCATCCGAGGAAAGCGGTTCAAATTTTGATGCGCTCTGCTCCTGGTAAATCGCCAGCTTGTTGAAATCAAACAATCGCCCGAGTGTCGACCGGGCTTTTCTGACCATATTTTTGGCGTCTTCAAACACAATTCTGGCCTGGTCACGCGTGGTTGCGGCTGAATACACCTCAGCACCGCCTTCACCATCTGCCCCCGTCATATACAGGCCGATACCCGATGACAGGGTTGATTTTGCGTTTTTACGGGCGACTTCGTTGTACGCCGTCCGGAACCGGCGCACCATCACCGGGCGTCCGCTGCCATCGCTGCGCATGACAACTTCCCCGGTCTCTTCATTCACCAGCGGAATGACAAAACCAAAAATATTAATGAGGATAAAAACATGCCAGTCCATCAACTCAATGGGCTGACCTGCCAGCGCCCCTTTTACATGGGGCACAAATTTGTAGAAATTCAGGATGTGCTGCGCACGGGGTTCACTGAAATAAATCCCCCGCTCTTCGCCGTACTTCAGATCATCAAGAAAACGCTGGCAGGCCAGACGGACAAATTCGCCAGCGACAATTTCTCCTGCAACAACACGTTCGGCGTAGCGGATCCCGTCAGCCACTTTTGCCATCAGTCTCTCGCTTTTAAAAGTTCCGCCAGCGGATCAACATCATCCGGTCCGGCGGTATTTACTTTCGCCCGGCTTGCCGGTGACATACCAAACTCTGCAAGCATCGCCCGGATCCGCTTCCAGGCATCCGCTTTCATCGCCGCAGCCGGATGTGCCTTGATCATCACATCGCCATTCTGCGTTTCCGTGCGGTAGGTATAACCCTCAACATCGAGTATTTCGCAGTGATGCCGGTATTCGGTGTAGGCTTCCACCAGCAACTCGAGTGCACGCGCATCAAGCTGAGAAATGATCCCTTCCGCATTCAGCTCCTCTGCCATTCGCCTGAACCAGTACTTCCCCTGCGCCCCTAAATGCTGCGGAATTTTAGGGAGACCTTTTTCGTCCTTTTTAGCGGTTTTTTTGGAGTCTTTAACGGGGCGCTTTGAGGGGTTGCCTCGTATCAAATGCAGGCGTGGCGGGGTTTTCGGGGGTCCTGACATAATCGGTTTTACCTATCAATCGTTTGATCGCATTCCCAAAAAAAAGTTTTCGAACCTGCGGCGATGCGAAGAAGGGTTGGCGGGCGGTCCCGGACAGCCAGGGCTGCAGGGATTTGACCCGCCCCCACAAGTGAGAATGATTATCACTTTATTCGTTCGCGCGCTGTTTTCGCTTTATGGCAGGGCCAGCACAGGCTCTGCAGGTTACTGTCTGCGTCCGTACCACCGCGAGCTTTCGGGATGATGTGGTCAACGGTTCTCGCCTCGCTGACCACGCCATCCAGAAGGCACAACTGGCACAAACCTTTATCACGCTTCAGAATACGGGCACGAATCAGCGTCCATTTTGAGCCATAGCCACGCTGGTGGCGGCTCAGTCCGCGCTGGTGCTGTGCCCAGCCTTCACCACGATGTTTATCGCAGTAGCCAGAACTGTCTGTCGTTGTGCCTGCACAGCCTCGCTTACGGCATGCGCGGGGGATCCGTGATGGCATAGAATTTCACTTTCCTGATGGTAAAATAACCATTCCTTAAAAACCTATACGGAGAACAAATGAAAAATACTATTTCAAAAGGATTTCACCGGACAGGCGTTCTGTTGGCTATTTTGGTGTTGATGTTGAGCTTTGGTTTCTTTTTATTAACAGGTGCTGGTACAGGAATCTCGTTATTTGCTGTATTAGTTTCCCTGGTATGTGCCTTACTGACATACGGCATACTCAGACTTGTCGGATGGGCCGTTAACGGATTCATAAAAGATAACTAAAACATTATCGCAGCCCCTCACACTGAAGGGCTGCTGTAATGCTGGTGATCAGTTCTGCGTACACAGTCGAACGCCATCAATAAGCTGGCAGACCTGAGACGCGGTATCGAAAAGCTGACGCGCCTTATCCAGGCTAACGCACCCCACCAATAAAAAAGGCACCAGTATCGCTACCAGTGCCCATTTCGCCGCCGTTCGCGGCATTCTGTGTGTCCAGTGTTTTCGGCTCATATCACCACCAACGCACAGCCCAAATCAGAACAGCGACCGCCACAAGGCGAATTGCAAAAGCCACCGCCCGAATAAAATCAGCACTCATCTGTTTAAATAAATTGTTGTGTATGCAACCAGTGCGGTACAAATAATCCATGCAACTGGCGTCAGTATGTGTCTGATGCCCTGGCATACCGCGATGATTTTTGCGGCATCATCAGCCCACTGCGGGGTGGTTTCTGCTTTTATCATCAGATCATCTCCAAATTTATCTTTCGTCGTGTTAGGCTTTACTGGCATGAATGATCCCCATGCGCATTCACAAAATGAATCCATAAACACAAAGCCCCGATTGCTCCAACAACCGGGGCTTTGCCTTATTTATCGTTTCAGCTGAAAGTGAGGCCCGTCCTTTAACGACCGCCACTCACCGCCCCATTCGATGGCAGTTCCCAGCTCTGCGGCAGCCTGCTTAAATGCCTGCGCGATTTTCTCGTACAGAGGCCAGTCCCATGACACCTAGCTGCCAATGTAGGCCACAACATCCACCGCATCACCTGTCAGGTGGCGGCTGTTCATGGTCTGGCTTTTCCCTTCCGCGACCAGCTGTTTCTGGCGATACTTACTGCGCAGGCCTTCCGTAATACCGAAATCAACTTCCGTCAGCTCAAGGGCACGGCGAACGACAGCAACCAGTTGTGGTTTGACGCCCTCCAGATTTTTCTCGCTCCGACGGCTGAATCTGAATTTACCCGGCATATTCACCTCAACAATGGAAAGATTTTTGTGACGTTCCCGCGTGCGCGTATCACCAGCACGCAGAACAGCAGATTAAAAAACACTTCCAGCCAGCCCGTTGCTAACGGGCGACCACACAGATAGCTGAGTGGAGCAAAGCCATAAAGCAGCATCAGCAGCCAGGCCAGCCATGACATCAGCGGTTTGTGTCTGGAGTCACGACGACGATAAAAAAAGAGCGTCAGCACGATAACCGTACATAACGCCACATTCAGCACTCCGGGAAGGTTACTTAACATTGCCGCCTCCTCCGCCCCGCAGGCGGGAGAACAGACCGGACACCAGTGATGCGATATCCTGCTGGTGGATGAACGACAGAATCTTCACCGACACCACTGACACCAGTACTGCACACAATGCGTCAACAGGTGCACCGTCAAACCCTGTATGCTTTACCAGCCAGGACGCCAGAACCTCTGCGCCCAGCACGCCGATAATGAACGACACAAGAAAATGCGCCACCACACGCCAGGCTGAAAGCGCCTGCGGCATCGTTGCCACAAATAACGCCCCGGCGAACGCACCAAACACAATCCCGAAATCCGTTCCGGTAAACAGCCCGAAAACCGTCGCCCCGCCGAGCGCCGCAGCCGTGCCGGAACCGGACAAGGGTTCAGACATACTTTTTTCTCCTGTAAATAAAAAAGGGCCACCAGCGGCCCGTAAAAAAACACCCGTCAAAGGCACCCGCAGATGCCTTTTGTGTGGCGTTACCTGATGTGATGTGCGCTGGAGGTAGCGCGGAGAAAATGAAATAAGACTTACCGGAAATTAAGGTCAATCTGAGGATTTAAACCATTTTTAAAGCTTAGTAATATCAACTCGTCTCCGGAAGGAGACCGATACTTATTCTTCTTCACGGACTTTGTCCCGCGGCGTTAATCCGACAGCCGCGCTTTTTTTGCGCCATATTCATCGCTGACTTACATGGCATTGCCACACGGACATTATCAGTGTCCGTGTTTTCTTTTTTCGAATTAAGAATAAAAAAAACCGCCAGATACGGCGGTTGGTCAATGCAAGGAATGAATTTTTTAATTGTAATAAAATCGAGGCGTCGGGTGCCTCCCGAAGTATTCCGTCCTGTATGAATACTGTGGTTTCCCGCTAAACCGACTCTTTTAACCACCCTCGCCCTGAGGAGCGCCCCGATAGTGTTATTTACAACACCAGAATGATGCATCACCGACCCTGCCAGGAAATACAAAATCTCCACCAGCAATGCACCATTCTGCTGCCGTAAAAAAATCAGCACTGAGGCTAACCTGGCCTCAAATCATAGCCAGAGAACAGAATGCTTTTTCAAAACAACCTGCTCCCACGTAATAAAAATACGCCAGTGCTGCAATACAATAAGGCTTATTTCAAATGCTGGAGCGGGTAGCGGGAATCGAACCCGCATCATCAGCTTGGAAGGCTGAGGTAATAGCCATTATACGATACCCGCATATAGTGCCGATTACCGGAATCGAACTGGCGACCCGGTGATTACAAGTCAGTTGCTTTGTCTGCTAAGTTAAATCGGCAACGGTTCCTCGGAAAAAATAAAACGACCGATATATGCATTATTTCCCTGTCATCTCCTCGGAACCGACTATCGATATTAATGAGGGCAAACACTATTTCAATAAACATAGTGTCAATATTAGTAAATATATGTATAAATTTCTATCACTCGTGATTGATTACAAATAATCACACACATATTTAACTATTTTCTTTTATTTCGCTTACAGTCTGGTTAAATCTCTCTTCTTCCAGCTCCACACCTATTGCATGCCGTCCCAGCGATAATGCTGCTTTTATTGTTGATCCCGACCCCATAAAAAAATCAGCAACCAAATCTCCCGGATGGCTGCTGGCAGTAATTATCTGACGCAACATATCCGCCGGTTTTTCACAGGGATGTTTGCCCGGATAATACTGCACGGGCTTGTGCGTCCAGACATCCGTATAAGGAACGACAGCCGATACGGAAAAATAACGCCGCAGTGATTTGTATTCCTCCAGCAGGCTGGCATATTGCCGGTTCAGTTCGCTGTATGTGCTGACCAGCTGGTGGTGTGGCTGCTCCAGTTCACCACGCTGGTGTTTTTCTGCCGCCACACGTACAAACAGCGCCTGCAGTTTACTGTAATCGGCCTCATTCGGTAACTGCCACTGACTGGTACCAAACCAGTGCGAAGCCATGTTTTTCTTTCCGGTGGCTTCAGCTATCTGTTTTGCCGTTATCCCCAGTGATTCACGCGCATCACGAAAGTAAGAAATCAGCGGGGCCATGACGTGCTGTTTTAGTTCACGCCCCTTTGCCGCATAGCCGTCATTTTTGGGCAGGTATGGCCCCTGATAATGTTCTGCAAACAGAATGCGTTCTGTTGCCGGGAAATACGCCCGCAGGCTTTCCTTGTTGCATCCGTTCCAGCGCCCGGACGGCTTCGCCCAGATAATGTGGTTCAGCACATTAAAGCGTTCACGCATCATGATTTCGATATCAGATGCCAGGCGATGACCACAGAACAGGTAGAGACTTCCGGCAGGCTTCAGTACCCGCCAGAACTGCGCCAGACATCGGTCCAGCCATTTCAGGTAATCATCGTCGCCCTTCCACTGGTTATCCCAGCCCTCGGGCTTCACTTTAAAGTATGGCGGGTCTGTGACTATCAGATCGACAGAATTTTCCGGTAAGGTCTGGATAAATTCCAGGCAATCAGCGTTGATTAACTCACAACTGGATATTTTTACAGTATTAGTCATAGATCAATAAGCACTTCTCTGATAGGCTCATACCGCTTTTGCGCAAAGCAGATGGGCCTGAGGTTTGCTTGTGACCCCAACGCATGAGCAGATGGCTGGCAGGTGCCGCTAACACCCACCAGCCGCCCATTACCACAAATTAAAAAGCCTTCACTGCGGAAGGCGTCTGTAACAACCGAACTGATAATCAGCCAGACCTGCCATAACAAGCTGGGTCAGTATTAACTGGCAACGTTCGCGTGAAAGGTACGTATTCTGCGCAATTTCCCCGACGGTCGCCGGCTCGGTGACGCTTAATTCATTAAACACCACTCTGGCGGTTTCGGTCATATCCTGCTGTTTTAGCATGTCTTTTTCCCTTATTCCGGTTAACGTGACATACCAATAACTCTTGTCGAAAAAGCCAGCAAGCTGAAAGACCGGTATTCGCAACCACCAGCGCGTTTAACGTACTGCGCCGCTTTTCGGGCATAAAAAACCCCGTTTGGCGGCTGGTTTAAGCTGTGTGGCAAAGTGACCACTCTTAACATCATATTTAAATTTTTACGTACGTAAACCAGCACGCAAAAAATTTACATTATAAAATACAAAAACAATAACTTTTCATTACATTTCAGAAGCGCATCTCTCATTACAAAAACATCGTCAATAATTACCAGTACGCATAAACGAGATCTTGATCACACTTTGAACCATTAAATAAACTCCATATCTTGAAATAGCCATACCGATTAGATGTATATTTAGGCCGCAGTGACAATATTTTTTAATAATAGTTCCGAAAAGGACTAAGGATTCACGATGAAAAAATTAACAGTGGCAATCTCTGCTGTAGCTGCGTCAGTATTAATGGCGATGTCTGCTCAAGCAGCAGAGATTTATAACAAAGACAGCAACAAACTGGATCTGTACGGAAAAGTTAATGCCGAGCACTACTTCTCCTCTAACGATAAACACGATGGTGACAAAACTTATGCTCGTCTGGGCTTCAAAGGCGAAACCCAAATCAATGATCAACTGACTGGTTTCGGTCAGTGGGAATATGAATTCAAAGGCAACCGTGCTGAATCTCAAGGTTCTTCCGGGGATAAAACTCGCCTTGCATTCGCTGGCCTGAAATTCGGTGACTACGGCTCCATCGATTATGGCCGTAACTACGGTGTAGCATACGACATCGGTGCGTGGACTGACGTTTTGCCAGAATTCGGTGGTGATACCTGGACTCAAACCGACGTATTCATGACTCAGCGTGCAACTGGTGTTGCAACTTACCGTAATAACGACTTCTTCGGTCTGGTTGATGGTCTGAACTTTGCTGCTCAGTACCAAGGCAAAAACGATCGTAGCGATTTCGATAACTACACCGAAGGTAACGGTGATGGCTTCGGTTTCTCTGCTACCTATGAATACGAAGGATTCGGTATTGGTGCAACTTATGCGAAATCTGACCGTACCGACACTCAAGTTAATCTAGGGAAAGTTCTTCCTGGAGTATTTGCTTCCGGTAAAAATGCAGAAGTTTGGGCCGCTGGTCTGAAATATGACGCTAACAACATTTACTTGGCCACTACCTATTCTGAAACCCAGAATATGACGGTATTTGCTGATCGCTTCGTCGCTAATAAAGCTCAGAACGTTGAGGCTGTTGCACAATATCAGTTCGATTTTGGGCTGCGTCCGTCCGTGGCTTACCTGCAATCTAAAGGTAAAGATCTCGGAGTATGGGGCGATCAAGACTTAGTTAAATATGTTGATGTAGGCGCAACCTATTACTTCAACAAAAATATGTCTACTTTCGTTGATTACAAAATCAACCTGCTTGACAAAAATGATTTCACCAGAGGTCTTGGTATAAACACCGACGATATTGTTGCTGTCGGTATGGTTTACCAGTTCTAAATCTTTTTATTAAAAAAGATATGTTGTGGGAGATATTTATCTCCCACAACATGTGGGTGACGCCCTCACGTCACTGCATTAAGAAAGACATTTTGTCTTTTCTTTTTAACCTTCTGTTATTTATTACTCTAAACTCTTGGGGGCGTTTTTGCGTCCCCTTTTTTATTCAATTTTACCAGCAAACGTTAATCAATAACATCTAACAACTTCAAGATCCATCTCGAGACGAACATCCAGTGCCATCAACATTCCGTCGACTATTCCTTCAGCCTTCTGAAGTTTTTTTCCTATATATCCATCAGAACAATGATGCTTACGGGCCAGTGCCATAAACGTCATACCAGCCACATAATAATCTACCAGCAAATCATGCAAATCACTGTTGTTCTTTTTCAAACGAGCCATACACCCACAAATAACCATTGCGTCATCATCACTACATTGCGGTCGCGATTTAACCTTTGAAGGAATAAGTCCCTTGAATCCGGCTGCAATCGATGACCAGGTGACATCCTCATGATTATTTGCCACCCATGCCCCCCAACGCTCAAGAACCATCTGAATATCACGCATCAGCGCAGCACCTCCTGCACCAGTTTTTCAAACTTTCCAACTCTGGTTTCCAGCTCTGCCACACAATCCACCAGCTCATCCACCGCTTTTTGTGCGCGGTGTTTCGCCTGCATCAGTTCCCTGAGCGCTGGCACCATATCCCGACGAATGGCATCTTTTGTTACACCTGTTTTTTCCAGTTGTTCCGCCTGTCGCAACATTTCCTGTGCCTGTTTACGTAATTGTTCAGGGGTAAAAGGTGTTGTCTGGTTGTTCAAAAGAAACGCTCCATCTTACTGCTGTCAGTTCGTTTGTTGCTGTATCTGCGCGGCTGGGGCTGCTGCATTGGGGTAGAAAGAATCTGTGCGCTTTCCTGATCCACAGGCAGAAAATGTCCGTTATAAAAACGCCGGTAAATCGTTCCCAGAGAACCGTTACGTTGTTTCGTGATATTGATTTCTGCGATGCCCTTGGCCTGCGTATCCGGGTTGTACACTTCATCCCTGTAAAGCATCAGAATGATGTCTGCATCCGCCTCTATTTCTCCGGAATTTTTCAGGTCTGAGTTCATGGGGCGTTTATTGGGCCTGGACTCCACACCGCGGGAGAGCTGACTCAACGCAACCACCGGTAATCCGCCGGATTTTGCCAGGCCCTTAAGCCCCTTTGAGATTTCACCCACGGCAAGGTCATGACGCCCCGTGCTCCGGGTTTTTATCAGCCCGAGATAATCAACCACCACCAGCGCCGTTTTCGGATGTTTAATCAAATGGTGTTTCGTTGTTACGCATATCTCGTCAATGGTCAGGTTCGCCTGGTCCACCATCCAGATATTGCGTCCGGTCATCCGCCCCACTCCTTGTGAGAAACGTGCCCAGTCTTCGTCTTCAAAGTGAGTGACAGATTTCAGGCGTGATACCGGCATTCCTCCGGCAGCAGACACCATGCGTTCACCGATCTGAATGTTCGCCATTTCCATTGTGAACAGAAGAACACCGCGCCCCTGTTCAGTCACTTTGTCGATGATATCCAGCGCCAGTTCGGTTTTGCCCATTGACGGACGAGCCGCAATAAATACCAGGTCGCCGGGCTCCATGCCGCCTGTTTTTGCGTCCAGTTCATCAATACCGGTCATCAACGTCCTGGATTTCTCCAGCCCCTGATTCCGGCATTCAACACGTTCAACCACTTCCGGAAGCACATCATCAATATGTACCGGCTGAATAATACCCTTCCCCGTCGACAATGAGGCCATCATGTTCTGCGCATCCTTCAGAGCATCTTCAGCTGCTTCACAGGTATGCGCATCACGTAATTTCTGTAACGCCTCATTCAGTGTTTTTTCTGCATCGCGCAATGCGGCATTGCGCCGCAACGCTGCAACATAGTGCTCCAGTGACGACTTCACCCAGGTTTTGCGCCCGGTATCAGTAATCACCGGGGCAAGTTCCGGCATCTCATTACACAGCAGCACAGGGTCAATCACACCTGAAATACGGGCCTGTCTGCAGATACCTGTGTAGATATCCCGATACGCTCGTACAGAAAAAACGTCCGCCGGCAATGTGGCCAGAATATCCATCACTTCAGGATCTGCCCCACGCAGAAAGAACGCGCCAATAACAGCGCCTTCCAGGTCATCGTTACGCCAGACTGGTATTGTCATGCAGCCACACCTCTGATACGAGAACGGTAGCTGGGCCAGTTGAACGACAACCAGTTGCGCCCCCCGTCTGTGATCCTGTCGGCAATGCGGGGGCTGATGAACGCCCACAACTCATCCGGTGAAAGGTTGCTAATCAGGATGGTGGGCAGAATACTTTCGTACCGGGCATTGATAATTTCCTGCAAAATAGCCATTTCAGCCGCGCTGCCAAACTGAACACCAACTTCGTCGATGATCAGCAAATCCATTGACGCATAATGCTCAATAACTTCATCCGCTGTTTTTTCGCTGTCATTCCGCCAGCAGTTTTTCACAGCACGGGTAAGACGCATCACGTCGGTGATCTCCACACTGGCCAGATAGTTACGGATGATGTGTTTTGCCATTGATACCGCCAGATGATTTTTCCCGGTACCGCAACTGCCAGTCATAACAAGACTGGTGCCGTTCTCCAGCATATCTGGCCAGTTCTCCGCATAGCGGCGACAGGCTGCAAGATTTCTGGCTGCGTCAGGATTAACCTCCAGATAATTATCAAACTCGCAGTCCCGAAAACGCAGGGCAATTCCGGCGTTATCAGTCAGCTCTTCCGCCTTGATGGACGACAATTCCATGGTCAAATCGTTGGCCTCAGCGATCAAGCAGTCAGGGCAGCATGAAATTTTTTCTCTGTCCTCGCCATTACGATCGCTCCACACCAGTATATGCGTATGGTATTTACCGTGTTTTTCGCAATATCCGCGACCTTCACGCATCAGGCAGGAACGATAAGGCCATGGCTTTTCGCCCTTCTGAGCAAATGCAATCTCTGCCCGTAACTCATCCATTCGCGCCTGTAGTCTTTTTTGTTGTTCACGCAGGTTAAACGTCATCATCGCTGTCACCTCAGAATGTCAATTTGTCACTGGATTTACCGAATTTGTCAGACATGGCTCCCAGGCCAGCCAGGACATCGACCTGTCGCTGTCGCCCACCTCCGGGAGCGGCTGGCTGTTGCCAGAAGTCTTCGAAGTGACGATCGGGTCCAAAGAACGTCGCAGCCTGCTTCACGAACTGTGTGCCGGTATTTCCTGTAGCACGTACCCAAGCGGCATAACGTCTCACACCATCAAGCATGGTCTCCGGTTTTATTCCCTCCCTGAGACGGGCTTTCCAGGCTTTGAAGGCTGCCGACTTGGAATTACCACCAGCACGTTTGGGATATTCCTGCCAGGCCTGTTCAAATTCCGGTGAATATTCCTGTCGGGCAGAGCGCGCTGGTGCAGACGCGTCAGCGGATGCGCCAATATCTTGCGGATCATGTTTTGAATTTACTTGCGGATCATGTTTTAAACCTTGTGGATCTGGGTCCAGATTCTGAAGGGTCAAAACCGTTTTTTTGCCAGAATCTGAAGGGTCAAACACACCTGAACATTCAGATTCTGACGGTTCAGATTTTGAAGGTTCAGATTTTGACGGGTCACGTAGTACTGAAAGTCTGCGCTGCTGTTTTAGTTCTGCGACCTTATCCCGCTCCGTTCTGGCAAGCTGTTCAAGCCGATCAGCATTCAGATGATAAAGATTGGACGTATTACGATTACCTTTGCGGCGTGACTGACGCGTCAGCCAGCCATCAGCCTCCAGCTCTGAAATTGCTGTTCTTACTGTGCTTTCTCCCAACCCAAGCTGTCGGCATATTGTTTCAACACCGGGATAACACACCCCGTCATCATTCGAATAATCAGCCAGACGCGCCATGATCATCAGCTTTGCACCTTTGACTCCATACGCGGCACATGCATCCCAGACGTTACCGAGAATTTTGCTACTCACACGGCACCTCCCAGGCGTTTAAACATTTTTCCGGACTGAAACGCCATCAACGGATAGCTAATGGTGTAGTTACGCCCCAGTAATTCACACACAACTTTCTGGCTTTCGGTACTGACCAGGCAAACCCGCAGAACGTGACCGTTGCTGGTGGCAAACCACTGCCCCACACGGGGGCAACGGTTGTATCGGTGATACAGAGAATTCACAACGCGACGAATCATGGGCGCACCTCCGCCGTAGTGATGTATTTAACCGGACTGCCTTTCATTGCGATGGTTTCACACATCTCCGCTGCTTTACGTTCCGCTGTTTTCCTGGATTTATAGCGGCGGTGCCAGACAGACGTATCCGTGCGAACTGATACATCGTTTCTGTATTCAGTTGTGGAAATAATAATTTCGTAACTAATCATGGGCACGCCTCCCATTGATTACGGCGGAAAGCAGTGTGATTCAGACTGGTTTCAGCCTCATGGAATGCTTCAATGCAGCTCTCGTAGTACCGCATTGTGCGCAGACTTAACCCAAGCTGAAGCATCATCAGCCCATCAAGGGTGATGTAATAACCACGCAGGGAATCGCCATACACGTGGTAAGTACCCGGAATGAAATTACGGGAGAAGAATTCACGTGAGCAGTTCAGATACTCGATTTTGTCGACGATGTTCTGGTGCATGCGCTTAAAGTGGCAGGCAACATGCAGGGAGAAAATAACAGCTTTGCCGTTGACGACTTCGATTTTCAGGTATGGGGAAGTTGGGACTGTAGCCATGATGGCAGCCTCCTTGAGCAGTGAAAAACTTCCACCACCGGAGCTGCGAAACTCATGGGTGGTGAACTGAACAGGGTTCGCAGTACCGGCGCTCAAGGAAACCGGCGAGCCTTTCGGCTCCCCTGCCCAGCCCACCATAATTCTGGCGTGCGCGAGCATGGACGATAAAAAAGACGCTGGCGCGTCGTATATCGCCTCGAGCAATTCCGGGCTGCGACCCCCGGCCCCCGCTTTATAAGGGGCAGAGACAGTGTAACGTCCCGAAATTGCAGAATCAATATTTAGGCTTGAAACATTCATATGCTTACTGGTATTTTTGTTGACGTTCTTGGATTCTTGGGCCTGCTTTATGCAGTTGCCTGTATCAACGTTGAGCGAGCCGGGTTACTACCCGGCTTTTTTTCACAGCTGCCAACCAATAACCTGAAATAACCCCATTTTCGGGTGATACCAGCGAGTCCCTCGCGGTTCTGCTTCCTCCATAACCCGATAAAAAGCAGCCATAAACGGTTCCACAGCAACAATTGCGCGACGTGACAACAATCCGTCCGGTGTCATGAACTCGTGGGTGTCTGTAGGAATTTGATAGGCATTCACCAGATTGCGGCATTTATCATCTGACAAACCGGTTTTCGCTTTCAGTTGGCGATATCCGGCATAGCCCTCACGAACGGTGCCCTTTTTAATTTGCTCGACTGTTTCGGCAACATGGCTGACTTTTTCTTCCACCTGAGTGATCCGTTTCTGTTGGCGAACGGCTTCAAGAGCCATCGCGGCAACCATTTCGATTTCGCTCATTGGCTTACGGATCTGTTCTTCCAGTTCGCGCCAGCGATCTACCAGGCGGGCTGTGAATTCGGGACAAAGCCGTGCGACGACAATGATGCTGTCGCGTTTGCCTCGTTCACCTTCGAAAAGATAATGCTTACTTTTTTGAGTTAAACCTAACCCATTGATATTTTCAGAAATCCCCATTGGGGGAAGCTGAATAATCCTTCGTTCAGCAAGGCGCTCAATGGATTGTTTCACTTTGTCATGGCGGCTGCCCACCAGCTCTGCGATTTCAACGCTGGTCATGGATGCTTTGCCGTTAAAAATTGCGGTGTTCACTGCCATCTCCTTACGGATAAATTCTTTTAAGATTCCGCACATTCGTACTTGTTGGTGCCGAACCTTCCTTCAGTTATCTTTTTGATCCCTATAAACAAAAGAACCAAAGGAGGTTCGACATGTCACAAAAAAAACGATATTCCTGTTTTTCCTATTACAGCCTGGCAGGCTGGACCATTGCCCGGTTATGGTGCGCTAGCATTAAAATTCCAGTACCTGACTTCCCCTATGCAACCACTGGATTCAGCACAAGAAACTCAGTTCTTCGCGCTTACTCCCGAAATGACTGAGACTTTGATCTCCGATCTGCGCCGACATATTGAGACGCTGAAAAAATCCGGTATTCACAGCCCACAAGAAAACAGGCATTAATCGAAAAAACGGTTGCCGCATAATTTCTTGAAAAGCGTCGCGCACTGGCGCTTTTCATTTCTCTACGATCAACAAGCATGCACCTCACTCCTCCCCCGTGTGCGCTAAGCTTGGGTGTGGGAAAAGCTCTGGTAGATCTGGACGAAATTCATACGCTTGGATCTTTCCGTCGACAGCTGCAACCAATAACGGCACAAATTCGGGTGAAATCTTGTTCTTGCAGTTAAGCCAATCACAGACTGTTGATTGAGCCTTTCCGCATCGCTTGGCTAAGGCTTGTTGGCTCCCAAGAATCTCAATGGCTTTTTCTATAGCTTTATGTTTCATAATCGCATCTCCTATTGACGACATATTATCAATAGGTAAATCGATATTCAACGTTAAACCTAGAAGTTTCATCGGAAAGCCGATAAACTGCCCAACATAGAGAGGAGAGGAAGATCACAATGACATTTTCAGAACGACTTGATTTAGCTATGCGCAACGCCAAATTTACGCAAGGCAGGCTGGCCAAAGAAGTAGGTATGGCCCAGTCAAGCGTCAATCAATTACTTAACAAAGCCAACGGTTCCAGGAAAACAGTTGAAATAGCAAAAGTTTTGGGCGTTAACCCGGAATGGCTCGCATCTGGTGTCGGTCCAATGGAAATCGAGACCTCTGCAGACTCACACCAAATACGTAACATTTCAGAAGACAGGATTACTGATTCGTATGTCGTGGATGTTTTAGACATCAGATACAGTTGCGGACCTGGTAGTTATAACTCTGATTTTCCAGACATTGTCAGATCTATAGCGATAGAACCAGGATACGCATCAAGAGTTTTTGGCGGCAGACCAGCATCAGCAATCAAAGCAATAAACGCCCACGGTGACAGCATGAAAGGCACAATAAACCCTGAGGACTTGGTGTTTGTTGACGTATCAGTTCGCTCATTTAATGGCGATGGTATATACGCTTTTACATACTCTGGAACATCGCACATCAAAAGGCTTCAAAAAATCAAAGACACCCTAACAGTGATCTCAGACAATCCAGCTTACAAAGATTGGGCTATCGAACAAGATGACTTCGAGCAACTTCACATTGACGGAAAAGTAATCGTAAGTTGGCCTATGACGCTACACCGTTTCGCATAAGCGATAATTATTTAACATCCCCGCCCACTCCACGAGTGGGTTTTTTTTGAAAAAATCGACAAACCGATTGACAACATGAATAGGTAAACCTATTATCATGACATAAGTATCGAACTCACCAAAACAATTATAGAGGATGAGGAAAATGTCATCGTATATGGGGTTACCAACAAATCAACACGATGCTCTTGAGAATATTCAACTCTTAGTAGGGGCTGGAGCACTACTGTATAGCAGCAATAACCCTGAGTTAATTGAACTTGCCAGCTCCATCCTGGCTGTAACTCAAAAATATAGCCTCACCGCGTCGCGTTCATGCAAACAAAATTTAGCCATTAATTCACAGAATCGGATTCGCACCCAACGCGAAGCCTGCGGCTTAACAACCGCCGAACTCGCCAGGCTGCTCGATCTCGATGAAGAAATCATCATCCAGTGGGAAAGCGGAGAGTATGAACCAACTATCAGTATGCTTATCCCACTGGCAAATGTTCTTGGTTGCGACCCGATGTGGCTGTTAACCGGTAAACCAACAGCTGGAGATACTTGCGCATGAAAAAGTTCGAAAACATAACTGTTCTCCATGTTGATAACTTTGATTATACAAACCAGGAATTTCTCCCGGAGGTTGTAAAGGCAATAGATGTAGCCGATATAGTGATTAGAGGAAAGAGAATTGTCAAAAACAGGCTCGCATGCACTTCAGGAGCAATGACAGAAACAACCCCACAGCAAGATGATTATGAAGGCATTTGTCTGGAACCGGACTCATTTGCGGTAAATGTTTATCATTTATTGCATGCAACACAGGTATTACATATGTCCAGTAATAACGAAATAAAAACACTCGGCAGCGAAATTCTGAATTTTGCATGTGAATATGCAAAAGCTGCTGCCGAAAAAGAACTAGCGCAATAACAACAAACATGCTCTGAACGTTTATTACGGTTTTATCGCCGGGGATTGTTACAACCTTTATTCATAGAGGGAACTCAGTTATGACTTTCCTGAAAAATAAGGCATCGTATAAAACTGCCTGCCTCATTGCACAACATGGAGATTCTTATCTTCATATAGCCAACCTGTATTTGCGCAAAGCATATGGGAGATAAATAAATGAAAGAAAAACAACAGAACATAACACATAAAAAAGTAAGAGTGTTGCTAACCATTGAAAATGGTGAAGTAATTTACTCAAAACATCTGTTGGATAATGAATTCGTTGGCTGCATGGATACATTTCTGTGGATGGCAAAAAGAGCTGGCTACACGATTATTCCACCAGCAAAGGAGCAAACATTATGAATCATTCAGAGTTCCGACCAGAAGTTACGCCACATGGCATAAAAATTGGCAATACAACCATTGATTATGTTGAGGCCGTACAGCGGCTTAATGATGGTGAATACGATAATCCATACTGGCACGGGTTAAGAATCATGCAATGTATTGCAGAAGCTGATGATGCCGGACTGCTGGGCAAATTTTCAGTCGATATGAAGGTTGCCCAGTGGCGCTGGCTATATGTAGCGAAATTTATCAGTGAAGTGGAAGACAAGAACGGCACCATTGATATCCCTAACGATAACGGAACTACAGATCGCGCAGTTATTTATAAGGGGAAGCATGGTTGCATGAGTATATACCCAGGACCACTTCGCATTGCCCTGCAAAACCATGTCGAATGGGGATTTATTGAAAAATATGGTGAAGCTGAAGGCATGGGGCGAGTTCTGTTTCTCTATCAAAAAATGCTCATCGCAGATCCTAATAATGGTTTCATTGTCTCTGCTATGGGGCGCGAAGGGCTTGAACTCCTTCTGGATGAAATGATTCACGATCTGAATACTCATGGTATGCCAGAAGCGCCAGTGACACATTAAATATTAAGAAGAATATAATTCTTCCGTTTTTTACTAACCGTTTATATGAAAAGCAACCGTGAATTAAGCAGAGTAAAACTGCTTTTAATCCTTGCCACAGTACTGACACTAACAGAAATCATTATTCTCTTTATTGCGCTGTCAGTCAGTTAAAAATATCGGGATGCAACAAACCAATGAGATTGTATTTCAGAATAGTAATTTTACTGGCAATTATCGCATGCATTTACGGACTACTCGTCCCGTTCCTTATATCCATGAAGGATACGGTAGCAGTCATTTCCGGCTTTGCACTGGCGTTTCTGACCCCGCCCTGCATTTATGCCATTTACAAGGGTCTTTCTTTCACTAAGGGTAAAAGATGAAAAAAGTTATTTTTGCTTTAGCCATTGTTCTTCCGACCATTGGCCTTGTCGGTTGCGATCGCGTTGAACCAGGTAATGTTGGCATCAAGGTAAATAAACTGGGCGACGACAAAGGCGTCGGTGAAGTGGTTGGCGTTGGCCGCTACTGGACCGGCTGGAATACTGAAGTTTACATCTTCCCGACCTTCAAACAAATGAAGACCTACGATGAACCGTTCAGTTTCCAGATGAGTGACGGTACAACCATCGGCTATCACATCGGCGTGGCCTACAAAGTTGACCCATCCAAAGTTACCACGGTGTTTCAGACCTACCGCAAAGGCGTGGATGACATTACCGACACCGACCTGCGTCAAAAGATCGCCGACGCACTCAATCGACTGGCCAGCAAAATGACCACCGACAAATTTATCGACGGCGGCAAGTCTGAACTGCTGGATGCAGCTCTTAAAGACATTCAGGCAGAAATGACGCCCATCGGTATTCAGGTAATGAGCCTCTCATATGTGGGTAAGCCGGAGTACCCGCCAACCGTTATCGACAGCATTAATGCCAAAGTCACGGCGAACCAGAAAACACTGCAGCGCGAGCAGGAAGTTAAACAGCGCGAAGCGGAAGCCAACATGTTGCGCGCGGAAGCTGCCGGACAGGCTGATGCGATTCGCACAAAAGCCCAGGCTGAAGCCGATGCTATTCGTTTACGCGGTGAAGCTCTGCGCCAGAACCCCGGTGTTATGGAGCTGGAAGCCATCAATAAATGGAACGGCACACTGCCGCAATACATGACCAGCGGCGCCAGTACACCATTTATCCAGGTTAAATAACTTATATGCCCGGCGACCTGCCGGGCTAAGGGAAAAGCAGATGAACACCCATAATACCCAACCGCAAATAATGAACTATGATCCGAATCTGACGTCATGCGGACGCATGGCAAAACAAACCGTTCGATTAACTTTCGGACTATGGGAATACCGCGAAACATTCGAAGTTACTGTCGGCGGCAATCTGACCGGACTGGATGTTATCAGTTGCGCTATTGAAAGCCTGTACGCAACGCTGCCTTATGAAGAAGTCGAGGATGAGCGCACAGGGGAAACAGATATCATGGCCACCATTAATATTGGCGAACTGATATGTCAGGATGAAGACCTGTCCGGAGAACTCTGGCTTGCCGGGATGCTTATCTCAGCAGAAATTATCAGTATTGAACCCGCTACAAACATACGGCTCTGAAGTTCTCACTATTCAGAGAGCAGGAGAAAAAATGTTCGCTTTGATTAATCAAGGGCAACTGTATACCGACAGTGCCGGTTACCCGATAAAAATTATTCGCTGCATAAACAACACTGTGTTGTACAGAAGAATGGATGGGCGAACACAATCTGTAAAAATAAGCGATTTTAATGAATCGTTTGAACGGATAGATCACCAGGAATACCGACAAATTCTGGCAGAAACAGAGCTGGAAGCTCATCTGAAAAAATTACGAGCCATGAAAAGGAAATAGAGAATGAATAAAGCATTTGAGCTATGGGTACGCCAGCGTTACGGCAATCGCTATGACCTGACGCGAGACGTTGACGGCTTCTACTGTCGTGAAGTTGTGAGGCGAATGTTTGAAGTGTGGTGCCACTGCCGTGGGCTGAATGTTGTGTGAGGTGAACTGTGGGGCTGGATTGCGTACCTATATCAACCTACTGCCGCAACGCAGGAGAAACGGTTGATGCCGTTAACAAACGGATACAAAGAGGAATATGGAAAGAAGGGGTACATGTATTAAAAGTCGACGGAGTTAAAGAACGTTGGGTCGACTTAATGGAGATTACAAAATGGGCAAGAAAGAACAAGGATCATTATCTCTCCCTAGAGGAGTAACTATTCGGCAGCATAAAACTGGCAGCACTCTGGTTATCACTTTTACATATAAAGGGGTTCTGTGTCGGGAGCCCCTCTCCAGAATGGAAGTAAACGCGCGCGGTGTGAAGTACGCCGAGCGTCTGCTGGGAGAAATAAAAAATCAGATTATCGATGGTACCTTCGAATATGCAAAATACTTCCCCAACTCCCAAAAGCTGGAGTTGTTCGGGGGAGTGAAAAAAAACAAAAATATAAAATCTTATCTGGATGAATACCTGATTATCTGCCAGAACCGTAACCTGTCACCATCGACAATTAGAGGTTATGAAAAATGCTTGTCGGCGCTGTCAGCATTGCATAAATTTCATGTATCAGAACTGACACCTGCTGTACTAAAAAACTGGATCGCCAGCAGAAAAACAAAACTGAAAACGATCCGCAATAATCTTTCGTTTCTGCGCAGCGCCATAGATGAAGCGGTGACCGATGGTTTGTTAACAATAAATCCTGTCACGCTAGTCAGCGCCAGCCGGTATCACGTATTGGACAACACACCAGGCAGTGGTGATTACGAGGTCGATCCCTTTACACCAGCGGAGACGGCAGCAATCTATGACGCCTGTCATTACCCGGAATGGCGAAATCTGTTTCGCTTTGCCTTTAATACTGGACTGCGTAGCTCAGAATTGTGCGCGTTGCGCTGGACGGATATAGACTTTATCGGCAACACCGCGCATGTTCAGACTGCAAGCGTAGTCGGGGTAATCAAAAGCACCAAAACAAAAGCCGGCACCCGCAAAGTGCAACTGAACAGCGAAGCGCTGGCAGCTCTTCAGGCACAAAAGCCCTACACGGCGCTAAAGAGCGACTTCATATTCAGCGATCCGAAAACTCGCGCCCCTTGGGCAAACGCAGATGCGATCCGAAAAAAAGCCTGGGTACCAACCCTTAAAAAAGCTGGTGTACGCTATCGCAATCCGTACCAGACACGCCACACGTTCGCCACTCGGCACATTAGCCAGGGCGTTAACCTGTTCTGGCTTGCTGGTCAGATGGGGCATAAAGGACCGGAAATGCTGTTCAGACATTACGGCTCTTACCTTGCAGAATACGATGGAAAAACGGCGATTTCTGCAACCCCGTAACGGCAAAATATTTCAAAATGTTGTACAGAATCAGGACGTTACCGGGACAACAATATGTACGTAAAATGCACATAATTCATTGTTTGAAAAAATAAATCGTTCATATTCAATAAATTGGATTAATCACGATCACGGGTTCAACTCCCGCCAGCTCCACCAATCATGATTGGACGGTGTAAGGACAACACCAACAAAAACAAGAAGTTAGAAGTCTCAGCAAAACACCGACCAGACGGTGAGGAGACATAAAAGGATACGCAAAGGAGCCGCGGCTCCTGGTAACATGAAAGCCCACAGATGTGGGCTTTTTCGTTGATGGTCAGAACGACCAGTTCACACCAGCCACCGCGTTCCACGGGGATTCCACACCGGCACCATGGCTATACCCCACCCCGAGATGCCCGCTTAACGTACTGCTGAATGAGGCTTTAATACCTGCCTGGTATATTCCACGTCTGCCCGACAAATCATTGACGAAATTACCGTCATTATTCACTTTCACCCGGTTATCATCGACAAATTCTTTGCGCACAGCCGCCTTCAGCCACGGCTCAACTTCCATACCGTTCCCCAGACGCATGTTGTAACTCAGCGTTGCGCCCAGTTCACGATATATACTGCGGGTATCGACTGATTTCGATTCCATGCCATTGGATAAATGATATTCGGGGTTATCAGCGGTGAACCCCGTTAACGATGCATACGGCGTCAGGTTCCAGTTACCATCGGTAAATCGCATCCCGGTTTCAATGTGACCGCCCAGCCCGTTGCTGTGGTAACTGCCATTGGCGGCTCCACCGCTGCTCATTTTACCTGCTACGTTACTTTTAAAACGGTTCAGCTTCACGACACCGTCCAGATAGAAACCACTTTCATGTTCCCAACTGGCATAGCCGCCCAGAGAATAACTGCCCACACTGCCATGTCCTCCGCGATCAAAACCGATATGTGAATGGGAATAGCCCATAAAAGCGCCTAGCGTGGTAATTCCTTCAGGAATATCATTACGGCTGTCGATCCCCACTGTCATTCCGGTCAGCGTCTGCTCAAACCCGGCACCCGCATCGGTGGTGACATTATTACGGGTGTTATACGTCGCCCCCCAGACATTATTGTTGTGTGGACTCGCTTTCATTATGTTCAACCGCTCGCGAATACTGTTTAGCTCAGCATCAAATACCAACGGTAATGTTGCTGCCATATTGAGTACGGCTGCCGTAGAAGGCGTAATGCGTTTCTCCGGAACGGGTGTCGGCGTTGGATCGGGAGTAGGGTCTGGTTTTGGATTTGGGTCTGGCTTTGGATCGGGTTTTGGGTCTGGCTTTGGATTTGGGATGGGGTCCGGGTTGGGTTTGACATCATTGGTCAGGTTCCAGTTGCTGTTGCCGTCACTTTTCAGGACATACTCATAGGTCCCAAGATCAACGAAACCGCCGGTATTGCCCAGCGTAAACGAAGCATCCCCTCCCCCTGTTTTCACCAGCGTCATCGCGTCGTCAGACTGTGGGCTGACGCCGGTATCCTGAACAAAGATTTTAAAATTACCAGTGGCGTTGTTGTTGACGACCAGTTGATCGCCCCGGGAGCCTGCAACGTTGGTATGCAGGTAGAAATTACCGCTACCGGAAAGTTCATTGGTTGTCAGCGTATTGTAGATACCGTTAGTTGTGGCAGGCGCTGCTGTTTGTGCTGACAAATAAACATCACCGTCGTTGAGTAGCAAACTGTTTACTCTATATTCGCAGTTGCTGGTACCTGCACAGGAATTATTGCTGTTAAGCCAGACACTGCCCCGGCTGGCAGCCGTCAGGTCGGCAAGCGTGGTATCGACGCCATTTCCCAGAGTCAATGTCGCGCTATCGGTAATCCGGACCGCCCCTTCGAGTTTAACTGGCGTAACATTATCCCGTGGCGTCATTAACGACAGGCTTCCTGTCGCGCCACTGACCGATGCATCCGCCAGCGTACCTGCGTAGACGATTGCCGTACCGCCAGCGACCTGGAGATCTTCTGCCCGGGCCAGAGCCTGAAACTCATCTTTTGACCGCCCAAGGGTATATTGCCCGCCAGAGTTAACCTTTGTGGCGGAGTCCTGACCCAGGTTTTGCACTGCCCCACCCTTGCCAACCGTGGAGTCGCGAGCTTCGGTACCTGCTAATACCAATAAATTACCGCCATTTTCCAGCAACATATTGGTCGCTAAATTGCCGGAAATGGAAAAAGTACCGTACTGGTGAGTACCGCTGATTTCAATACCGTTAGCCGTGCTCGTCTGGAGAGCGGCACCGCTGTTCTGGACGATATCTGTCGCTTTGCCATTATCGTTGACTGTCAGCGTACCGCCTTCATTGATCTTTGTTTTTATTGCCTCTCCGTTAGCTGAAACTGTTTGTATTCCGCCGTCGTTAATTGTTGTCTCATTCGCCACACCCTCGACAATTTGTTCACCGCCGGTGAGCGTCGTGCCTGTCGCAGTGGCTTTTGTTTTGACGATCTCCCGTCCGCCCATATTGACCTGTGTTTTGTCAGAAGAGGTGTCTGACTCCACGGTTAACACGCCGCCATTTGCCAGCAGGATATTGTTCGCCGCACCCTGCTCGATGCTGAACGCGACGCCATCCGCGCGTGTTCCTGTGACCCGCGTCGCCCTGGTGGTTGCAACCAAAGCGCCCTGGCTACTCTGCTGTATCCCCGTTGCGCTGCCTTTCTCCCGCACATCGAGTGTGCCGCCGTCATTAAGCACCGAGTTTTCAGCCAGACCGCCCTCATTAACTACCTGTGAACCCCCATTAATAATGGAACCTTCCGCTGTCCCGTTTGCCATAATTTGTTGTAGGCCAGAGACGATATCGGTATTGATTGCCTTACCATAATTCTGAACGGTTTGCGTGCCACCATTGATGTGTGTTTTCTCTGTTGACCCACCATCAACAATTTGTTCACCACTTTCGATATTTGCCTCAGTGGCTAAACCATATACCGTTTGCTTGCCACCTTTGATATTTGCTTTATCAGAAGTGGCACTGGCATATATTGTTTGGGTGCCAGCACTATTGAGTACAGTGCCAACATCTTTTCCATAAACATCCATTTTGCCGTTGGCATTAATAATCGTGTCAACTGCGCGGGAACCAGTGACGACTGTTAATGAGCCAGCGTTTTCCAGCACTACATTTTTAGCTTCTGAATTCCTGATGTAGAAAGCATCACCATAACTGTTGGTTCCTTCGATAAGTGTTCCGGAGGTCGTGGAAGCAATTAATGCGCCGCCGGATTGTTGCTCAACATGCTTAGCCTCACCACCGTCCTGAACCTCCAGAACGCCGCCATTATTAAGTCTGGTGCTATCTGTTTTAGCCTCCTTCTGGACAATCAGCTTACCGCCAGTATCAATGGTAGTATTTTTCGCCGAGGTTTTAGCCACTACCGTCAGTTCGCCGGTATTTTCCAGCACAACATAATTAGCCTCCCCTCCGGTAATAGTGAAGTGAGAGAGCTTGTTGTATCCTTCGATATCAGTCCCTGCACCCGTGTTGGCAACTAAAGCACTGCCCGTCTCCTGGTTAACCCCATGTGCAATACCGCCGGTATAGACAATCAGCGAGCCTCCGGCGCTAATATTGCTGCCAATTGCCGTACCATCTTTCTCAACAACCTGCCGGCTCCCGGAGGATATAATTGTTGTGTCAGCTTTCCCGCCGCTTTTGATATTTTGCGTTCCGCTGTTGATATTGGTGCCTGTGGCTATGCCATAATTATTAATATTCTGTGTGCCACCATTAATTATGGTATTTGTCGCGTTTCCTGCAACATCCATAACCCCGCCATTATCTATTCGGGTCGCATCAGCTTTAGCATTGGTTAAAACTGACATTGTTCCTTTATCTTTAATAATCGTCTTGTTTGCCGAACCATATGCGTTTATGTCTAAATGACCACCGTTTTCCAGCAACACATTGTCTGCCACGTTATTGTGGATGGAGAATGCCCCTTCACTATTCGTACCGCTCACCGTCGAATCGTAAGTCGTTACTTTTAAAGCGGCTCCATCGTGCTGAGTAATATTAGTTGCCGTACCACCTCTAACATCAAGCACGCCACCGGAATAAACTTCAATAACATCCGAGGTGCTGGTGTTATCAACAATTTGTGTACCGCCAGAATAGATCTGAGTATTTTTTGCCGTTGACTTACTATTCAGAGACTGAGTTCCGCCTTCAATCGTCGTGTCCAGCGCACGGCTCTCATATACTCTTTGCTCACCGCCATTTTTAATGGTTGTTGTTTCTACTGTGCTCTGTTCAACATACTGTCGACCACCATTTATGGTTGTGTTCGTTGCCAGACTTCCTTGTACTACGTCCTGAGAGCCAGACTTATTTATCGTTGTACCATCAGCATGCCCTTGAACTTTTACTATCTGGCTACCACCATCAATGAGTATTCCATTCGCACTCCCTCCCTCTACGCGTGAAGCACCGCCCTTAATTGTCGTTCCATTGCTGATACCCCCTTTATAAACGTCCTGATTGCCACTCTCGATTGTCGTACCTGTGGAAATACCCCCGTCATGAATTGACTGTCTGCCACCGTTAATGGTTGTATTATTAGCCTGCCCCACAAAATTGTTATGACTTCCTATATCTTGATATCCACCAGATTCAATAAGACTTCCATTAGATACCCCGCCATGAACATTCTGCTGGCCATGGTTGATAATATGAGTGTTATTTGTTGTACCTCGTTCATCCACTTTTTGGTTGCCATCTACAGTCTCATCGTTTACCACACCAATAACATTAGTAGTGAAGGCAGCCATCCCGGGCGGGGCATATATCAAGGCAGATATCAATAAGGAAAGTACTGAGCGGCGACAATAATAGGGACTGGTCCTGTTCATAAATTTCATCCTCTGAAAAGTGAATACTGAGTAGCGTTTAAGCGACCTTAGCTTTGCTGCAACATCAGCCCACAGGCACCAGACCAGGGGATTCATCCTGAAGAGACAGCGCAAGTGTATTGTGTTCACCGCTCATCAAAGACATCATGATGAAATGATGATATTCCGCATAAGAATGAGGCATTTTTTAAACGCAGTGCGCTGAAGTGTGGTTGGATAAAAAAGTCAATCCATTCAGGAAATACGGGCGTATTCTTTTCTTTCGACAATGAGGCCGTTGGCAAAATAAAATGATTTACATAATCGTTTCTGATGAATATCTTCTGCTCACATAAAAATCACACAATAACTTTGAGATCGCAGATTGTTTTACTTTTACAGCATTCGTCCCCCCATTGTTGGGCAAATATAGATTGGGCCAGAGCACGAAAGTTAATACCACGTTCGCACAGCTCCTCCAACAGCACGACAAGATGCCACATACTGCGCCCCAGTCGGTTCAGTTTACAGACTAGCAGTGCGTTCCCTGCCGATGATGTCCTGACCAGTTTTTTCAGTCCGGACCTCCTGCCACGGTTTTACGTTGAAGTGGTAACCCTGAGCACGCAGTTCTTCAGTCAGGCGTGGTGCACCGTAACGCTGTTATTGCTGGGTAAGATCAAAAAACTTTCAGGCAGCTAAGGAAAGTTGAACCAGACATTAGATGAAATATTTCAACCAATTACAGCACCAATTCAGTCACTGCCAGCCCACCAAATAAATCAAGGGGTTACATGAAAACGTAGCCCCTTTTTCTTTGGTAGTGACACTAAAATGGATGTAGTGTGAAGAATAATCCCGTTTACTCAATCAATAATACATATTGTTTCAATCTACGTTATTATCTCTTTGTAAAAATTGCCATTTATTAATCATTGAAAACTGCTTTTAGAACTTGATACAACGGGACTAGTCACAACAGGACTATTCTCAACGGGATCATCCTCAGAGGAACTATCATCAAAGTCATCATCCATAAATAAAATATCATCGAATGGTGCCACGCCCGTGATGAGTTTTATTTTATTATTACGATCAGTCAATACTCCACTTAAACCGTTTTCGCTCACAGGTTTTAATGATTTTTCATTACTCTTGTTGTAAGCAGGCGCATTAAAAATACACGGAGTATCAACATCAAACAATGACGTTCCCCAGTTCACATATTGAATATCATAGTTACTGAAGTTCTGTCCAGAAAAGAAGCACCCCTTAAAATCCAATCCACGTAAATTATATAAACCACCCTCTTCTTTTTGGAGAGTAATGTTAATTTTGGCTATCTCCCGGACATCATCGCCATTTTTGTATTTGAATACCGTTTCAAGATGTTCTCCAGACAGCTTGACTTCAGGAAATAATTTGAAATCAAAGCCTATATTATTATGTGTCAACGTAGATGAACAAAAAATGGAAAAAGCTTGCAGTGCTGAATTATAGCTATCGATTTTATCTTGAGGCTGAGCTCTTGGTAAAAACTTATAGCAACACTCATAAAAATTAAACAGAAGCTCTGAAGACCTTGTATTTTTATCAAATAATACCCCCTTGAACTCATTCACAAACGCATCTTTTTTTTCTTGAATATCTATGGGGTGTTCCTTTGACTCTGACAAAGATGAAATCTCATCTATTTTGTTTTCATATGAATTACGTGATTCCATACAGACATTTGGCGGCGTTTCTAAAATAACACTACGCGTACTACTTGGCTTAAGTAAACCAACATGAAAATCACTTTTTCTTATATTATCGAAAAGGTTCTATTCATTTCTTTTAGCGCATTCAAAAAACTGATCGGCATTATTTTTATTCGATAATTTTTTAGTTTCAGAAAACACATTTTCATTATTTTCCAGCTTTAGTTTAATGAGAAGATTTTCCCAGACCTGCTTGCTTAAACATATTACGTCAGGCTCACCAGAACTAACTAACTCGTGATTATTATTAAAGTGTACGTTGAATACCTTTAAGTTATTTTCACCAACTTCATATTTAATACGTTTTAATTGTTCTCCAGCTCCCATAATGACAAAGGCGTTGCCTTCTTGATATATACATTCAGACATCATTTTTTGTAAAGTTTCAAGAGCACCGCGATACGTCTCTGATGCAGCTTCCTTACAAATTAATTTTAAAATACTATGAGCTAGTAGCTCCATGTGTTTAGAAGATTTATTTTCATTATAACTTCTACTACCCAAAACTGCGCTAGCGTTAAATCCGTTGCTTTTACTAACTAACATTGTCTATTCCTCAATTAATGTCTACATGGCTATTTTTAATGTTATTACTGTTTGTCACTATAAAAAAACGCTCATTTGAGACAATTACTGACATTAACTGCTTCACTTGCTACGCATGGAACTTTTAATTAAATTAGCACAGGAATGTTAAATTTAATAAACAAAAGGTTATTTCGCTGTATGATAAAAAAAACCGTTATAATTTATTAGTGAAAATCGTTTTTCAAGTGTTAGAAATTTATATCTCAATAGCGTTGGTTAATGAGCATAGCCACGCTCCTGTAACGCTCACAAAACTCATCTGCCTGCGGCGGGTGTTCTGGTCAGTAGTAGATGTTTAAGGCGTGGCAGAGACATTTCATCCTTACTCTACGGCATTGTTCTACATACATTGGTTGTGGTACTCACTTATCATCAGTGAGCGAACAGAGAATAGTTCAGTGATTTGAGTAATTAACCTGATTAAATGAAGGGGTATAATAAATGATAATACTCTGGCTTTATCGTTAATTACTTAATTCCACATGTAAGCAATTTGCCCGCTTGGCATAGCAGGCATTTTTTCCAGGTACTTTTGAATGAGTACTGATGGATAAATACATTGCAGTGGCGTGCCACGTACCAAAACACCAGCCCTCATTCGAAACCACCCACCGCACTTCTTCCTTGAAATGGCGTTAGTCATGAAATATAGACCGCCATCGAGTACCCCTTGTACCCTTAACTCTTCCTGATACGTAAATAATGATTTGGTGGCCCTTGCTGGACTTGAACCAGCGACCAAGCGATTATGAGTCGCCTGCTCTAACCACTGAGCTAAAGGGCCTTGAGTGTGCAATAACAATACTTATAAACCACGCAATAAACATGATGATCATATGATGTAAATAACAGATTTTTATGCGTTCCCATTCACCTTGGGTCGTGATTACACGCGACATAAAACCCGACACCGCCTCCATTCGCAAAGTCGATACTCGCAGTCAACAAGCAAATGTTAATAATTAGCACTATCTATAGTTATCATCGATTCAATGATACTTTGTAATGATTTTGTATCTAATAATATAACTTTATTACATTAACTGAAGAGTTTTCGCATCATTATGATATCTGTTACTTTTCACTCCATAAAAATAAACTTCGTATAGCAATATATTCTTTCATAGATCTTATTCTGCTAATCATTAGTTTCGTATGAGCGATTTTTGACAGTTGCCTCTCCAGACCACATCGATAATTAATAAAACAGATTTAAGCATTATCCTTTTCCATATAAATATTGGATAAAAGTAGGACATCTGTTTGCAATTACTTTCACAACAATTAAACATTTTTATGTTTCCGTATACATCATATTACTCTACCATTAGAGGAACTTTATTATGTTTTCTATAAAACCAGGACCCAGAAATTTACCTATCGACAACCCCACATTGTTATCATGGAACATTACTGACGGGGATCTAAATTCCAAATTAAATACATTAGAATATCTAAACTGTATAACAAATATTATTAATTCTTGTGGAGTTTACCCTCAAGGATTAAAAGACAGAGAAATTATATCAACTTTTCACGCAGAAAAAGTTATTAATGATCTGTTAAAAAACGATTATAAAATTTCCCTTTCTCCAGATACAACTTACCGAGAGTTGAATAAAGCAGCACAGCGTAGCATTACAGCGCCAGACAGGATAGGAGAAAGAAAAACATAGGTTTATCAACGAGATACAATGATTGAAAGAGGTGATAACAGCGGTGTTTATCAGTATGGTCGTGCTGAACATTTCACCCACATTATATCTGACAAACCTTCCCCAAAAGATAAATATGTTGCATATGCTATTAACATTCCTGACTATGAGCTGGCAGCCGATGTATATAATATTAACGTGACGTCACCTTCCGGACAGCAAGAAACATTTAAAATATTAATCAATCCAGAACATCTACGGCAAACACTTGAGCGTAAATCTCTTACTGCTGTTCAGAAATCACAATGTGAAATCATCACCCCCAAAAAACCTGGCGAAGCGATTCTTCATGCTTTTAATGCCACCTACCAGCAGATCAGAGAAAATATGTCTGAATTTGCACGTTGCCATTATGGGTATATACAAATCCCTCCAGTGACAACTTTCCGTGCCGACGGACCAGAAACTCCCGAAGAAGAAAAAGGTTACTGGTTTCACGCTTATCAACCCGAAGATCTTTGTACCATCCACAATCCAATGGGAGATTTGCAGGATTTTATCGCATTGGTTAAAGATGCTAAAAAATTTGGTATCGATATCATTCCTGATTATACCTTTAACTTTATGGGAATCGGGGGTAGTGGTAAAAATGACCTGGATTATCCCTCTGCTGATATACGAGCGAAGATCAGTAAAGATATAGAAAGTGGTATCCCTGGCTATTGGCAAGGTCAGGTTTTGATTCCATTTACTATAGATCCAGTAACAAAAGAACGTAAACAAATCCATCCAGAAGATATACATCTCACTGCAAAAGACTTCGAAGCAAGTAAAGATAATATTTCTAAGGATGAATGGGAAAACCTCCATGCATTAAAAGAAATCGTTTAAATGGAATGCCTAAAACAACCCCCAAAAGTGACCAGGTTATTATGCTGCAAAATCAATACGTTCGTGAAATGCGAAAATATGGCGTACGAGGTTTACGTTACGATGCAGCAAAACACTCAAAACATGAACAAATAGAAAGATCAATAACCCCACCGCTTAAAAATTATAATGAGCGATTACACAATACTAACTTATTTAACCCAAAATATCATGAAAAAGTCGTTATGAATTACATGGAATATCTGGTAACTTGTCAGTTGGATGAAGAACAAATGTCATCGCTGCTTTATGAAAGAGATGATTTAAGCGCCATTGATTTTTCATTGCTCATGAAGACGATAAAAGCTTTTTCATTTGGTGGCGATCTCCAAACCCTTGCATCAAAACCGGGTTCCACAATCTCAAGCATCCCATCAAAAAGACGGATATTGATTAACATTAACCACGATTTTCCTAACAATGGCAATCTTTTCAATGACTTTCTATTTAACCATCAACAAGATGAACAATTAGCAATGGCATATATGGCCGCTCTCCCGTTCAGCAGGCCTTTAGTTTACTGGGATGGCCAAGTATTAAAATCAACGACTGAAATTAAAAATTATGATGGGTCGACGCGTGTTGGCGATGAGGCGTGGCTTAATAAAGGTTGCTCTACCTATCAGCAGCTCTACAATGAATTCCACGCATTATATATAGATAAAGCAGGAATATGGAGCGCATTTGAGGGTGTATTTGCAACTAAAAACGTTCTGGCCTTTAGTCGTGGGGATTCTGTGAACATTAATCACTCTCCTCATGATGGACTAATTATAATAAATAAAGGAAACGAAGAAGTTGAAGGTGCCTGGCCTAACAAATTGCCACCTGGAAAATATAAAAACATGGGGAGTAATAGCGTTAACATTATTATTAATACCCGAAAAATTATCCCCCCTGGTAAAGCATTTATGCTTAGAGGCGGAACTCTAAATATCAATATTCCTGGGCGTAGCGCTCTTCTTTTAGGGAAAACAGGAGAACCGCTGAACTATCTCTATTTGTAATTTAATGTTATATCTGCCCCGCTAAAACGGGGCAGATAATATGTTTAGTTTACTAACGGTCATTTTGCATTGAAGCCATTTACTGTTTTTTATCGACCAGATAATCTGTTCTCTGATGGTAACTCCCCCTAACCTATTGCTTTAGTTATTCATTTCCTGTCTCACTTTGCCTTAATACCCTACGTTAAATGTTACTAATTTGTTGCTTTTGATCACAATAAGAAAACAATATGTCGCTTTTGTGCGCATTTTTCAGAAATGTAGATATTTTTAGATTATGGCTACGAAATGAGCATCGCCATGTCACCCTACATCTCATAAGAGGATCGCTTCTGATGAATGCACTGACCGCCGTACAAAATAACGCTGTCGATTCAGGCCAGGACTATAGCGGATTCACTTTCATCCCGTCGGCGCAATCCCCGCGTCTGCTGGAACTTACCTTCACCGAACAGACGACCAAACAGTTTCTCGAACAGGTTGCCGAATGGCCCGTACAGGCGCTGGAGTACAAATCGTTTCTGCGTTTTCGGGTAGGCAAAATTCTTGACGATCTGTGTGCGAATCAGCTGCAACCATTGCTGTTGAAGACCCTGCTAAACCGTGCTGAAGGTGCGCTGTTGATCAATGCGGTGGGTATCGATGATGTGGCGCAGGCAGATGAGATGGTGAAGCTGGCAACGGCGGTAGCGCATCTGATTGGTCGCTCAAATTTCGATGCGATGAGCGGTCAGTATTACGCGCGTTTCGTGGTGAAAAATGTCGATAACTCAGACAGCTATCTGCGTCAGCCGCACCGCGTGATGGAACTGCACAACGACGGCACGTATGTCGAAGAGATCACCGATTACGTGCTGATGATGAAAATCGATGAGCAAAACATGCAGGGTGGAAATTCGTTGCTGCTGCATCTCGATGACTGGGAACATCTGGACCACTATTTCCGCCACCCGCTGGCGCGTCGCCCAATGCGCTTTGCCGCGCCGCCGAGTAAAAACGTCAGCAAAGATGTTTTCCATCCGGTGTTCGACGTTGATCAACAGGGTCGCCCGGTGATGCGTTATATCGACCAGTTCGTCCAGCCAAAAGACTTCGAAGAAGGCGTGTGGTTGAGCGAGCTTTCGGACGCCATTGAAACCAGCAAAGGCATTCTTTCTGTGCCCGTTCCCGTTGGCAAATTCCTGTTGATTAACAACCTGTTCTGGCTGCACGGTCGCGACCGCTTTACTCCGCACCCGGATCTGCGCCGTGAACTGATGCGTCAGCGTGGCTATTTCGCTTACGCCACTCACCACTACCAGACGCATCAGTAGCGCAAAGGAATTGAGCGGATGTATGATTTTGTGATTATTGGCGGTGGCATCATCGGCATGTCGACCGCCATGCAACTGATTGATGTCTACCCGGACGCCCGCATTGCGTTGCTGGAAAAAGAGTCCGGCCCGGCCTGTCACCAGACGGGCCACAACAGCGGCGTGATCCATGCCGGGGTTTATTACACGCCCGGTAGCCTGAAGGCACAGTTTTGCCTGGCGGGAAACCGCGCCACTAAAGCCTTTTGCGATCAAAACGGCATTCGCTATGACAACTGCGGCAAGATGCTGGTCGCCACCTCTGAACTCGAAATGGAACGGATGCGCGCGTTGTGGGAACGCACGGCGGCAAACGGTATCGAGCGCGAGTGGTTAAACGCCGATGAACTGCGCGAGCGCGAACCGAATATCACCGGGCTTGGCGGTATTTTTGTGCCGTCCAGCGGCATTGTCAGCTACCGCGAAGTAACGGCGGCGATGGCAAAAATTTTCCAGGCCAGAGGCGGCGAGATTATCTATAACGCCGAAGTCAGCGGCCTCAGTGAGCATAAAAACGGCGTGGTGATACGTACCCGCCAGGGCGGCGAATATGAAGCATCGACGCTGATTAGCTGTTCCGGGCTGATGGCTGACCGGCTGGTGAAAATGCTCGGACTCGAACCGGGCTTTATCATCTGCCCGTTCCGTGGTGAGTATTTCCGCCTTGCGCCGGAGCATAACCAGATTGTTAACCACCTGATTTACCCCATTCCCGACCCCGCGATGCCATTTTTGGGCGTGCATCTCACCCGAATGATCGATGGCAGCGTGACCGTCGGGCCAAACGCGGTGCTGGCTTTTAAACGCGAAGGCTACCACAAGCGCGACTTCTCGTTTAGCGACACGCTGGAAATTTTGGGCTCGTCGGGGATTCGCCGGGTGCTGCAAAACCATCTACGCTCAGGACTGGGCGAGATGAAAAACTCGCTGTGCAAAAGCGGCTATCTGCGGCTGGTGCAAAAGTATTGTCCCCGGCTTTCGTTAAGCGATCTCCAGCCCTGGCCCGCCGGTGTGCGGGCGCAGGCGGTATCGCCGGACGGCAAGCTGATTGACGATTTTCTGTTTGTCACCACCCCGCGCACGATCCACACCTGCAATGCGCCCTCCCCGGCAGCGACATCAGCAATTCCTATTGGTGCGCATATTGTCAGCAAGGTACAAACGCTGTTGGCAAGCCAGAGTAACCCCGGACGCACGCTGCGAGCGGCACGTAGTGTGGATGCCTTACACGCCGCATTTAATCAATAACCTTTGAAAACAGGACGTAACAATGAAACTTAACGACAGTAAATTATTCCGCCAGCAGGCGTTGATTAACGGGGAATGGCTGGACGCCAACAATGGCGAGGTCATCGATGTCACCAATCCGGCGAACGGCGACAAGCTGGGTAGCGTACCCAAAATGGGCGCTGATGAAACCCGCGCCGCTATCGACGCCGCCAACCGCGCTCTGCCCGCCTGGCGTGCGCTCACCGCCAAAGAACGCGCCAACATTCTGCGCAACTGGTTCAATTTGTTGATGGAGCATCAGGACGATTTAGCGCGCCTGATGACCCTAGAACAGGGCAAACCGCTGGCTGAAGCGAAAGGCGAAATTAGCTACGCCGCCTCCTTTATTGAGTGGTTTGCTGAAGAAGGCAAACGCATTTATGGCGACACCATTCCTGGTCATCAGGCCGATAAGCGCCTGATTGTTATCAAGCAGCCGATTGGCGTCACCGCAGCTATCACGCCGTGGAACTTCCCGGCGGCGATGATTACCCGCAAAGCCGGTCCGGCGCTGGCGGCAGGCTGCACCATGGTGCTGAAGCCTGCCAGTCAGACGCCGTTCTCTGCGCTGGCGCTGGCGGAGCTGGCGATTCGCGCGGGCATTCCGGCTGGGGTATTTAACGTGGTCACCGGTTCGGCGGGCGCGGTGGGTAACGAACTGACCAGCAACCCGCTGGTGCGCAAGCTGTCGTTTACCGGTTCGACCGAAATTGGCCGCCAGTTAATGGAACAGTGCGCGAAAGACATCAAAAAAGTGTCGCTGGAGCTGGGCGGCAACGCGCCGTTTATCGTCTTTGACGATGCCGACCTCGACAAAGCCGTGGAAGGTGCGCTGTCCTCGAAATTCCGCAACGCCGGGCAAACCTGCGTCTGCGCCAACCGTTTATACGTGCAGGACGGCGTGTATGACCGCTTTGCCGAAAAATTGCAGCAGGCGGTGAGCAAATTGCACATCGGCGACGGGCTGGAGAAAGGCGTCACCATCGGGCCGCTGATCGATGAAAAAGCGGTAGCAAAAGTGGAAGAGCATATTGCCGATGCGCTGGAGAAAGGTGCGCGTGTGGTTTGCGGCGGTAAAGCGGATGAACGCGGCGGCAACTTCTTCCAGCCGACCATTCTGGTGGACGTTCCAGCCAACGCCAAAGTGTCGAAAGAAGAGACGTTCGGCCCCCTCGCCCCACTGTTCCGTTTTAAAGATGAAGCCGATGTGATTGCGCAAGCCAATGACACCGAGTTTGGCCTTGCCGCCTATTTCTACGCCCGTGATTTAAGCCGCGTCTTCCGCGTGGGCGAAGCGCTGGAGTACGGCATCGTCGGCATCAATACCGGCATCATTTCCAATGAAGTGGCCCCGTTCGGCGGCATTAAAGCCTCGGGTCTGGGTCGTGAAGGTTCGAAGTATGGCATCGAAGATTACTTAGAAATCAAATATATGTGCATCGGTCTTTAACTGGAGAACGCGAATGAGCAGCAATAAAGAGTTAATGCAGCGCCGCAGTCAGGCGATTCCCCGTGGTGTTGGGCAAATTCACCCGATTTTCGCTGACCGCGCGGAAAACTGCCGGGTGTGGGACGTTGAAGGCCGTGAGTATCTTGATTTCGCGGGCGGGATTGCGGTGCTCAATACCGGGCACTTGCATCCGAAAGTGGTGGCTGCGGTGGAAGCGCAGTTGAAAAAACTGTCGCACACCTGCTTCCAGGTGCTGGCCTACGAGCCGTATCTGGAGCTGTGCGAGATTATGAATCAGAAGGTGCCAGGCAATTTTGCCAAGAAAACGCTGCTGGTCACCACAGGTTCTGAAGCGGTGGAAAACGCGGTGAAAATCGCCCGCGCCGCCACCAAACGTAGCGGCACCATCGCTTTTAGCGGCGCGTATCACGGGCGCACGCATTACACGCTGGCGCTGACCGGCAAGGTGAATCCGTACTCTGCGGGCATGGGGCTGATGCCGGGTCATGTTTATCGCGCGCTTTATCCTTGCCCGCTGCACGGCATAAGCGAGGATGACGCTATCGCCAGCATCCACCGGATCTTCAAAAATGATGCCGCGCCGGAAGATATCGCCGCCATCGTGATTGAGCCGGTTCAGGGCGAAGGCGGTTTCTACGCCTCGTCGCCAGCCTTTATGCAGCGTTTACGCGCTCTGTGTGACGAGCACGGGATCATGCTGATTGCCGATGAAGTGCAGAGCGGCGCGGGGCGTACCGGCACGCTGTTTGCGATGGAGCAGATGGGCGTTGCGCCGGATCTTACCACCTTTGCGAAATCGATCGCGGGCGGCTTCCCGCTGGCGGGCGTCACCGGGCGCGCGGAAGTAATGGATGCCGTCGCTCCAGGCGGTCTGGGCGGCACCTATGCGGGTAACCCGATTGCCTGCGTGGCTGCGCTGGAAGTGTTGAAGGTGTTTGAGCAGGAAAATCTGCTGCAAAAAGCCAACGATCTGGGGCAGAAGTTGAAAGACGGATTGCTGGCGATAGCCGAAAAACACCCGGAGATCGGCGACGTACGCGGGCTGGGGGCGATGATCGCCATTGAGCTGTTTGAAGACGGCGATCACAACAAGCCGGACGCCAAACTCACCGCCGAGATCGTGGCTCGCGCCCGCGATAAAGGCCTGATTCTTCTCTCCTGCGGCCCGTATTACAACGTGCTGCGCATCCTTGTACCGCTCACCATTGAAGACGCTCAGATCCGTCAGGGTCTGGAGATCATCAGCCAGTGTTTTGATGAGGCGAAGCAGTAGCGCCGCTCCTATGCCGGAGGCGACGCTGCGCGTCTTGTCCGGCCTACGGGGATCCAGGTCGGATAAGGCGTTTACGCCGCATCCGACAATCTGTACGTGAACAGGAAGAAATCTATGTTGGCCGGGTAAGGCGGAGCTGCTCTCCGGCAAAAAGAATCAATAACAATTATACGCGTGACCCGGCGCGGGAAATGTCGGGGCGCTCTCCCAAGTGACACACTTTCGAGAGGATTCAGGATGGGGCAATCATCGCAACCACATGAGTTAGGCGGCGGGCTGAAGTCACGCCACGTCACCATGTTGTCTATTGCCGGTGTTATCGGCGCAAGTCTGTTTGTCGGTTCCAGCGTCGCCATCGCCGAAGCGGGCCCGGCGGTATTACTGGCCTATCTGTTCGCCGGGCTACTGGTGGTTATGATTATGCGGATGTTGGCGGAAATGGCGGTTGCCACGCCCGATACCGGTTCGTTTTCCACCTATGCCGATAAAGCCATTGGTCGCTGGGCGGGCTATACCATCGGCTGGTTGTACTGGTGGTTTTGGGTACTGGTTATCCCGCTGGAAGCCAACATCGCCGCCATGATCCTGCACTCATGGGTTCCAGGCATTCCCATCTGGTTATTTTCCCTCGTCATTACCCTCGCCTTAACTGGCAGTAACTTATTAAGCGTTAAAAACTACGGCGAATTTGAGTTCTGGCTGGCGCTGTGCAAAGTCATCGCTATCCTGGCCTTTATTTTCCTTGGTGCAGTCGCAATTAGCGGTTTTTACCCGTATGCCGAAGTGAGCGGGATCTCAAGATTGTGGGATAGCGGCGGCTTTATGCCCAACGGCTTCGGTGCGGTATTAAGCGCGATGTTGATCACCATGTTCTCGTTTATGGGCGCAGAAATTGTCACCATTGCCGCCGCGGAATCCGACACGCCGGAAAAACATATTGTCCGCGCCACCAACTCGGTTATCTGGCGTATTTCTATCTTCTATTTATGTTCTATTTTTGTCGTCGTGGCATTAATTCCGTGGAATATGCCCGGACTAAAAGCCGTCGGTTCTTATCGCTCGGTACTGGAATTGCTCAATATTCCCCATGCGAAATTAATCATGGACTGCGTGATATTACTTTCCGTAACCAGTTGCCTGAACTCGGCGCTGTATACCGCGTCAAGGATGCTCTACTCCTTAAGTCGTCGCGGTGATGCTCCCGCGGTAATGGGTAAAATCAACCGCAGTAAAACCCCGTACGTGGCGGTGTTACTCTCCACCGGCGCGGCATTCTTAACGGTGGTGGTGAACTATTACGCGCCTGCGAAGGTATTTAAATTTCTGATCGACAGCTCCGGCGCTATCGCCCTGCTGGTTTATTTAGTCATCGCCGTTTCACAGTTGCGGATGCGCAAAATTCTGCGAGCAGAAGGAAGCGAAATTCGCTTGCGAATGTGGCTTTATCCGTGGCTCACCTGGCTAGTCATCGGCTTTATTACCTTTGTGTTGGTAGTGATGCTATTCCGTCCGGCGCAACAGTTAGAAGTGATCTCCACCGGCTTATTAGCGATAGGGATTATCTGTACCGTGCCAATTATGGCTCGCTGGAAAAAGCTGGTATTGTGGCAAAAAACACCCGTTCATAATACGCGCTGATCATGATCAGGAGTCACACCATGACCATTACGTCTCTGGATGGCTATCGCTGGCTGAAGAACGATATTATTCGCGGTAATTTTCAACCGGATGAAAAATTACGAATGAGTTTGCTGACATCGCGTTATGCACTTGGCGTTGGGCCGTTACGGGAAGCTCTTTCGCAACTGGTGGCGGAACGGCTGGTCACGGTGGTGAATCAAAAAGGGTATCGGGTGGCGTCTATGTCAGAGCAGGAGCTGCTCGATATTTTCGACGCCCGCGCCAATATGGAAGCGATGCTGGTCAGTCTGGCGATTGCCCGCGGTGGCGATGAATGGGAGGCAGACGTTCTCGCAAAAGCGCATCTGCTGAGTAAGCTGGAGGCCTGTGACGCCAGCGAGAAAATGCTTGATGAGTGGGATCTGCGTCATCAGGCGTTTCATACAGCAATTGTGGCGGGCTGTGGTTCTCACTATTTGCTGCAAATGCGTGAACGGTTGTTTGATCTGGCGGCGCGCTATCGATTTATCTGGCTGCGGCGAACGGTGCTTTCGGTAGAAATGCTGGAGGATAAACACGATCAGCACCAGACCCTGACTGCGGCGGTACTGGCGCGAGATACCGCGCGCGCCAGTGAGTTAATGCGCCAGCATTTACTGACGCCAATTCCCATTATCCAGCAGGCGATGGCTGGCAATTAACTACTCTTCCGGAATACGCAACACTTGCCCCGGATAAATTTTATCCGGGCTTTTTAGCATCGGTTTATTCGCTTCGAAGATTTTATTGTACAGATTAGCGTTACCGTAGACCTGTTTGGAAATGGCACTCAGAGTGTCGCCAGACTTAACGGTATAAAACTGGCTGGCAGTGGCTGGTGTCGCCGTTTTCACCTGATCATCAACACTGGCAATACCGGAAATATTCCCCACCGCAACAAGGATTTTCTCCTTCGCCTCCTGACTCAGGCCGTCACCAGTGACCGTCGCTTTGCCGTCGGCAATTTGAATGTTCACTTTATCGGCATCAGGTATACCGGTTTTGCTCAGATGCTCCTGCACCTTCTTCGCCTGATCGTCTTTATCGTGCTGACCTGTAACCGCGTCCCAGAGTTTTTCTCCGGCATCTTTCACAAAATTGAACAGACCCATAGCTACCTCATTCGTTAACGGAAACACTCAGAAAGTGTAGCAGAGGAACGCGGCGCGTTAACGCCGCGGGGGTGAGCACAGGTTTAATCGCGGGTTTGCACCCAGAACGCGTGAATCAAACCGGGGATATACCCAAGCAGTGTCAGCAGAATATTAATAATGAACGCCCAACCGAACCCTTTACCGAGCAGCACGCCGAGCGGCGGCAGAATGATGGTGATGACGATTCTCCAGAAACCCATATGTACTCCCTATAAGAAAATTACTCATTGTTTAAAAAGAGATTTTATCTCTTAAGCGTAGTAATTTTAGCGGAGCCTGCCAGTTTCAGCTTACGCTTTTACTCTCATTTACGCTGCTGAGGCTGGTATATGTTGCATTTTTAGTTTAGAGTTTACTTAATTTAGAAAATACTTAAATAAATATGACTGAACTCGCGCAATTACAGGCCAGTGCCGAACAGGCAGCGGCCTTATTGAAAGCAATGAGCCATCCTAAACGATTGCTGATTCTGTGCATGCTTAGCGGTTCCCCCGGCACCAGCGCGGGAGAGCTGACGCGCATTACCGGACTGAGTGCCTCTGCGACATCACAGCATCTCGCTCGTATGCGGGACGAAGGGCTTATCGACAGCCAACGGGATGCCCAACGCATTCTATATTCCATTAAAAATGAGGCGGTAAATGCCATTATCGCCACCCTGAAAAATGTCTATTGTCCGTAAGGAGTCACTATGGCTTTGACAACCATTTCGCCGCATGATGCACAAGAATTAATCGCACGCGGCGCAAAGTTAATCGATATTCGTGATGCTGATGAATATCTTCGTGAACATATTCCTGAAGCAGATCTGGCTCCATTATCCGTGCTGGAACAGTCAGGTCTTCCGGCTAAATTACGTCACGAGCAAATTATATTCCACTGCCAGGCAGGTAAACGCACCAGTAATAATGCCGATAAATTAGCAGCGATTGCCGCCCCCGCAGAAATATTTTTACTCGAAGATGGGATTGATGGCTGGAAAAGAGCTGGATTGCCAGTAGCGGTAAATAAATCTCAACCCTTGCCGTTAATGCGCCAGGTGCAGATCGCTGCGGGTGGTTTAATATTAATCGGCGTTGTACTGGGTTATACCGTAAATAGCGGTTTCTTCTTATTAAGTGGCTTTGTTGGTGCCGGGTTACTGTTTGCAGGAATCAGCGGTTTTTGTGGAATGGCAAGGTTGTTAGATAAGATGCCGTGGAACCAACGAGCTTGAGAAGCGACGCCGGACGCGCCCTAGCAGCGACATCCGGCCTCAGTAATTAGAGCAGGAAATCGTCGAGAGATTTACCTTCTGCCAGCGCCTGAGCAATTGGCTTCGGTGTACGGCCCTGACCGGTCCAGGTTTTAGTTTCACCGTTAACATCGGTGAATTTATATTTCGCCGGACGCGGCTGGCGTTTTTTACCAGCGCGTGGTGCAGCAGCAGAGCTATTACCTAATAACTCTTCCGGGTTAATTCCGTCAGCCTTCATCAGCTCCAGCCAGGTGCTAATTTTTTCCTGACGCTCAGCCAGTTCACGCTGCTGCTGTTCTTCTTCTTCACGTCTTTCTTTAGTGACAACCCTGAATTTTTCGAGCATTTCTTCAAGAACGTCAATGGAGAATTCGCGAGCCATCGCACGGAGAGTGCGAATGTTATTTAAACTTTGTAACATTACGGACATAATAAAGAAAACCTTTTAACGCCAAAACAAAAAAGTATTTCGTCGCGTAGTGTAAGCGATCACTTATTATATTTCCACAAAATTTAATCTATTTACAGTCCTGCGCGAGATTATTTCAGCTGTTATTTTCTGAAACTCTCAGAATAATTTCAAGATTATATATTAGCCATTTTGATGAGTAATTTAGATTATTGGTGAACAGAACGGCGCTCTCTGCTCGCTAATTCCGCAAGCCTGACAAAACCGAAGTGAATAAAAATGCAATATAACAGAATAAAAGAAAACACCCCTCACTGGTGCTTTCTGCTGTTAATGTACATTTTCTGGCATAAAAAATACTGTAAATGACACGGTCACGACATACACCGAATTCTCTACGCTTATAGCGTTACCTCACCCCCAAACTTTCATTAGTGAAATTAAAGGAAAGGTCATATCTAATTGATTTAATTGAAAATAAATCATATCGGCATGTAAAAATCCACAATGTACAAAAAACGAGCCGTTACGGAATATTTTATCTACAAAAACTGACTAAATAAAAATTTTTCACTAATTGATTAGTCATAGCCAGCGATATACGCTATGCGAAAATGCAGATGGCAATGAGATCCACTGTTTTCATCTCCATTAACATCCCATTACGCTTTTATTAAGGAGCATTAGCATGTTCTCACCGCAGTCACGCTTGCGTCATGCAGTTGCAGATACGTTCGCGATGGTTGTTTACTGTTCTGTCGTGAACATGTGTATTGAAGTTTTCCTCTCCGGAATGAGCTTCGAACAGTCTTTTTATTCCAGATTGGTAGCGATTCCGGTGAACATCTTAATTGCATGGCCATACGGTATGTACCGTGATCTGTTTATGCGCGCGGCACGCAAAGTTAGCCCGTCGGGCTGGATAAAAAATCTGGCGGATATCCTGGCTTATGTGACGTTCCAGTCACCGGTGTATGTGGCGATCTTGTTAGTGGTGGGCGCAGACTGGCATCAGATTATGGCGGCGGTCAGTTCAAACATCGTTGTTTCGATGTTGATGGGGGCGGTTTATGGCTACTTCCTCGATTATTGCCGCCGACTGTTTAAAGTCAGCCGTTACCAGCAGGTAAAAGCCTGACTCTTCTTTTCGCGACTGGCATCGCCAGTCGCGTCTTTAACTGGCTTCGCCAAATAAACCATTCAAATAACGTTCAAGCGCAACACGCGAACTAAAGCCATGCGGGATACCGTAATGCTCGTGTCGCTCGCCTGCTAAATAGAGCGGAAATTGCTGGTAATGATCGCAAGTTTTAATATCGGAAGCGGGTTCAGCCAGTGTCGAACTGCGTTCTTTTAATGTTGGATGAATTACCAGAGCGGTACGTCCCATTCGCGCTTCGCGATTAACATAGACATAATTTTCCCCACGGCGGTAACCATACGCTTTCTGGGTTACCACATCGACAGTAAAACCGACTTTTTCAAGTACGCGCGCCACCTCGTCTGGTCGTAAATACATATTTGATCCTCGTTATTATCAACCGCGGGCCTACCTTACCTGATTGCGCATTCACAACGCTTTCAGAAAAGTCCATAAAGCCGCGATGAACCTCAGTTAAGAAAATTATGGTCTACACTGAAAATTACATCGAATTCTAATGGGGGATCATATGTTTAACCGACCGAACCGCAACGACGTTGATGATGGCGTGCAGGATATCCAGAATGATGTCAATCAATTAGCTGACAGCCTCGAATCTGTATTGAAGTCCTGGGGCAGCGACGCCAAAGGGGAAGCTGAAGCCGCACGCAGTAAAGCTCAGGCATTGCTGAAAGAAACCAGGGCGCGAATGCATGGTCGTACTCGCGTCCAGCAAGCCGCGCGCGATGCCGTTGGCTGCGCGGATTCTTTTGTTCGTGAAAGACCCTGGTGTAGCGTGGGTACAGCAGCTGCGGTAGGTATTTTTATCGGCGCACTGTTAAGCATGCGCAAATCGTAGTGCAAAAATGATAATAAATACGCGTCTTTGACCCCGAAGCCTGTCTTCGGGGTTTCTTTTTGCCTGGTGAATCACAAAAATCCCCCTACCCCGTCACGCTCATATCCAGGGTAATTTCGACCACTATTTGCTATATATTGTGTGGTTGAATCTTTTTTCAACTACATCTAGTATCTCTGTATCAACAGAGAGACAACCCGACGCGTATCATCGCGCCGTATCTTCATTTTAAACGGAAATACGAATCATGCGCATTACTATTTACACTCGTAACGATTGCGTTCAGTGCCACGCCACCAAACGGGCGATGGAAAACCGGGGCTTTGATTTTGAAATGATTAATGTCGATCGCGTTCCTGAAGCGGCAGAAGCGTTGCGTGCTCAGGGCTTTCGTCAGTTGCCGGTAGTGATTGCTGGCGATCTTAGCTGGTCTGGTTTCCGTCCGGACATGATTAACCGTCTGCATCCAGCGCCACACGCGGCCAGTGCATGAGCCAGCTCGTCTACTTCTCCAGCAGCTCCGAAAACACGCAGCGTTTTATCGAACGTTTAGGTCTGCCCGCGGTGCGCATCCCGCTCAATGAGCGGGAACGGATTCAGGTAGACGAGCCTTACATCCTGATCGTGCCCTCTTACGGCGGCGGCGGTACGGCTGGCGCGGTGCCACGACAGGTAATTCGCTTTTTAAACGACGAGCACAACCGGGCGTTGCTTCGCGGCGTTATTGCTTCTGGTAATCGCAACTTTGGTGAGGCGTATGGCCGCGCCGGAGATGTGATTGCCCGGAAATGCGGCGTGCCGTGGCTGTACCGTTTTGAACTCATGGGTACGCAAAGCGATATCGAAAACGTTCGTAAAGGAGTAACCGAATTTTGGCAACGACAACCGCAGAATGCCTGACGCAGGAAACGATGGATTACCACGCGCTGAATGCGATGCTTAACCTCTACGATAGCGCAGGTCGCATTCAGTTCGATAAAGACCGCCAGGCCGTTGACGCCTTTATTGCGACGCATGTGCGTCCGAACAGTGTGACCTTCAGTAGCCAGCAGCAGCGCCTGAACTGGCTGGTCAACGAAGGTTACTATGATGAAAGCGTTCTTAATCGCTACTCTCGCGACTTTGTCATTACGCTGTTTGCCCACGCACACACCAGCGGTTTTCGTTTCCAGACATTCCTCGGGGCATGGAAGTTTTACACCAGCTATACGTTGAAGACATTCGACGGTAAACGTTATCTGGAAGATTTTGCCGATCGAGTCACGATGGTGGCGCTGACGCTGGCACAAGGCGATGAGACGCTGGCGTTGCAACTGACAGATGAAATGCTGTCAGGACGCTTTCAGCCAGCCACGCCAACATTCCTCAACTGCGGTAAGCAGCAGCGCGGCGAACTGGTTTCCTGTTTTTTGCTGCGTATTGAAGACAATATGGAGTCGATTGGTCGGGCGGTAAATTCCGCACTGCAACTGTCGAAACGCGGCGGCGGCGTAGCATTTTTGCTGTCGAATCTGCGAGAAGCGGGCGCGCCAATTAAACGTATTGAAAATCAATCTTCTGGCGTAATTCCGGTGATGAAAATGCTGGAAGACGCATTTTCCTATGCCAACCAACTCGGCGCTCGTCAGGGGGCTGGTGCAGTCTATTTACATGCTCATCATCCCGATATTCTGCGTTTTCTCGACACGAAACGGGAAAATGCCGACGAAAAAATCCGCATTAAAACACTGTCGCTTGGCGTGGTGATCCCGGATATCACTTTCCATCTGGCAAAAGAGAATGCGCAGATGGCGCTGTTTTCGCCTTATGACGTAGAGCGAGTTTATGGCAAGCCGTTTGCCGATGTGGCCATCAGCCAACACTATGACGAACTGGTTGCCGATGAACGCATTCGCAAAAAATACCTCAACGCCCGTGATTTCTTCCAGCGACTGGCAGAAATCCAGTTTGAGTCCGGCTATCCCTACATCATGTATGAAGACACGGTAAACCGTGCTAACCCTATCGCCGGGCGCATAAATATGAGTAATCTCTGCTCAGAAATTTTGCAGGTTAACAGCGCCTCAGAGTATGACGAGAATCTCGACTATACCCGCACAGGCCATGATATTTCCTGCAATTTAGGTTCGTTGAATATTGCGCACACCATGGATTCCCCCGATTTTGCCCGCACGGTAGAGACTGCCGTGCGCGGTTTAACGGCAGTATCAGATATGAGTCATATCCGCAGCGTGCCGTCCATCGAAGCCGGAAATGCCGCCTCGCACGCCATCGGACTGGGGCAGATGAATTTACACGGCTATCTGGCGCGAGAAGGCATCGCTTATGGTTCGCCGGAAGCACTGGATTTCACCAATCTCTATTTCTATGCCATCACCTGGCATGCACTGCGTACCTCGATGTTGCTGGCACGCGAACGCGGTGAAACCTTCGCCGGGTTCAAACAGTCACGCTATGCCAGTGGTGAATATTTTAGCCAATATCTGCAAGGGAACTGGCAGCCGAAAACGGCGAAAGTTGGCGAACTGTTTACCCGTAGCGGTATTACGTTACCTACCCGTGAGATGTGGGCGCAGCTGCGCGACGACGTGATGCGCTACGGCATATACAACCAGAATCTTCAGGCGGTGCCGCCAACCGGTTCTATCTCTTATATCAACCATGCTACGTCGAGTATTCATCCGATTGTGGCGAAAGTAGAGATACGCAAAGAGGGCAAAACAGGACGCGTTTACTACCCTGCCCCGTTTATGACTAACGAGAATCTGGCGCTGTATCAGGACGCTTACGAAATTGGCGCAGAAAAGATCATCGACACCTACGCGGAAGCGACTCGCCATGTCGATCAGGGGCTGTCGCTGACGCTTTTTTTCCCCGATACCGCCACCACTCGCGATATCAACAAAGCGCAGATTTACGCCTGGCGCAAGGGTATCAAAACGCTCTATTACATCCGCCTGCGTCAGATGGCGCTGGAAGGCACTGAAATTGAAGGCTGCGTCTCCTGTGCACTTTAAGGAATATCTATGAAACTCTCACGTATCAGCGCCATCAACTGGAACAAGATATCTGACGATAAAGATCTGGAGGTGTGGAATCGCCTGACCAGCAATTTCTGGCTACCAGAAAAGGTGCCGCTGTCGAACGATATTCCTGCCTGGCAGACATTAACTGTCGTAGAACAACAACTGACGATGCGCGTTTTTACTGGCCTGACGCTGCTCGACACGCTGCAAAATGTTATCGGCGCGCCTTCTCTGATGCCCGATGCACTCACGCCTCATGAAGAAGCGGTATTATCGAATATCAGCTTTATGGAAGCGGTTCATGCCCGCTCTTACAGTTCGATTTTCTCGACGCTATGCCAGACCAAAGATGTCGATGCCGCCTACGCCTGGAGTGAAGAAAACGCACCGTTGCAGCGAAAAGCTCAGATTATTCAGCAACATTATCGCGGTGATGATCCGCTGAAAAAGAAAATCGCCAGTGTGTTTCTTGAATCTTTTTTGTTCTATTCCGGTTTCTGGCTGCCGATGTATTTTTCCAGCCGCGGAAAGCTGACCAATACCGCGGACCTGATCCGTCTGATTATCCGCGATGAAGCAGTCCACGGTTACTACATAGGCTATAAATATCAGAAAAACATGGAAAAGATATCTCTGGGACAACGTGAAGAGTTGAAGAGTTTCGCCTTCGATTTGTTGCTGGAACTCTACGACAACGAGTTGCAATACACCGATGAGCTGTACGCCGAAACCCCGTGGGCTGACGATGTGAAAGCGTTTCTCTGTTACAACGCCAATAAGGCTTTGATGAATCTGGGCTACGAACCGTTATTTCCCGCAGAAATGGCGGAAGTGAATCCGGCAATCCTCGCCGCGCTTTCGCCGAATGCCGATGAAAATCACGATTTCTTTTCCGGTTCAGGCTCCTCTTATGTGATGGGGAAAGCGGTTGAAACAGAAGATGAAGACTGGAATTTCTGAGGGTGTTATTTTCAAAAATATCACTACCCGCAGCAGGGAAATAATTCCCGCCAAATAGCTTTTTATCACGCAAATATTCTGTAGTGATCTACACTGATACTCTGTTGCATTATTCGCCTGAAACTACAATATTCAGGCGTTTTTTCGCTATCTATGACAAAAAATATCAACTTTTCTCGATTTGCTCTCAGCCCTTATATCACGGGAAATTCCGGCGATTTGCTCGCATCAATATTCATGCCACATTTGCCCTCAGGGGTTGCCTCAGATTCTCAGTATGTTAGGGTAGAAAAAAGTGACTATTTCCATTGGGTAATATATCGACATAAACAAATAAAGGAATCTTTCTATTGCATGGCAATTAAATTAGAAATTAAAAATCTTTATAAAATATTTGGTGAGCATCCACAGCGAGCGTTCAAATATATCGAACAAGGACTTTCGAAAGAACAAATTCTGGAAAAAACTGGGCTATCGCTTGGCGTAAAAGACGCCAGTCTGGCCATTGAAGAAGGCGAGATATTTGTCATCATGGGATTATCCGGCTCGGGTAAATCCACAATGGTACGCCTTCTCAATCGCCTGATTGAACCCACCCGCGGGCAAGTACTGATTGATGGTGTGGATATTGCCAAAATATCCGACGCCGAACTCCGTGAGGTGCGCAGAAAAAAGATTGCGATGGTCTTCCAGTCCTTTGCCTTAATGCCGCATATGACCGTGCTGGACAATACTGCGTTTGGTATGGAATTGGCCGGAATTAATGCCGAAGAACGCCGGGAAAAAGCCATTGATGCACTGCGTCAGGTCGGGCTGGAAAATTATGCCCACAGCTACCCGGATGAACTCTCTGGCGGGATGCGTCAACGTGTGGGATTAGCCCGCGCGTTAGCGATTAATCCGGATATTTTATTAATGGATGAAGCCTTCTCGGCGCTCGATCCATTAATTCGCACCGAGATGCAGGATGAGCTGGTAAAATTACAGGCGAAACATCAGCGCACCATTGTCTTTATTTCCCACGATCTCGATGAAGCCATGCGTATTGGCGACCGAATTGCCATTATGCAAAATGGTGAAGTGGTACAGGTCGGCACACCGGATGAAATTCTCAATAATCCGGCGAATGATTATGTCCGTACCTTCTTCCGTGGCGTTGATATTAGTCAGGTATTCAGTGCGAAAGATATTGCCCGCCGGACACCGAATGGCTTAATTCGTAAAACCCCTGGCTTCGGCCCACGTTCGGCACTGAAATTATTGCAGGATGAAGATCGCGAATATGGCTACGTTATCGAACGCGGTAATAAGTTTGTCGGCGCAGTCTCCATCGATTCGCTTAAAACCGCGTTAACGCAGCAGCAAGGTCTTGATGCGGCGCTGATTGATGCGCCGTTAGCAGTCGATGCACAAACGCCTCTTAGCGAGTTGCTCTCTCATGTCGGACAGGCACCCTGTGCGGTGCCCGTGGTCGACGAGGACCAACAGTATGTCGGCATCATTTCGAAAGGAATGCTGCTGCGCGCTTTAGATCGTGAGGGGGTAAATAATGGCTGATCAAAATAATCCGTGGGATACCACGCCAGCGGCGGACAGTGCCGCGCAATCCGCAGACGCCTGGGGTACACCGACGACTGCACCGACTGACGGCGGTGGTGCTGACTGGCTGACCAGTACGCCTGCGCCAAACGTCGAGCATTTTAATATTCTCGATCCGTTCCATAAAACGCTGATCCCGCTCGACAGTTGGGTCACTGAAGGGATCGACTGGGTCGTTACCCATTTCCGTCCCGTCTTCCAGGGCGTGCGCGTTCCGGTTGATTATATCCTCAACGGTTTCCAGCAATTGCTGCTGGGTATGCCCGCACCGGTGGCGATTATCGTTTTCGCTCTCATCGCCTGGCAGATTTCCGGGGTCGGAATGGGTGTGGCGACGCTGGTTTCGCTGATTGCCATCGGCGCAATCGGTGCCTGGTCGCAGGCAATGGTGACTCTGGCGCTGGTGTTAACCGCCCTGCTGTTCTGTATCGTCATCGGTTTGCCGTTGGGGATATGGCTGGCGAGAAGTCCGCGAGCGGCGAAAATTATTCGTCCACTGCTTGATGCCATGCAGACCACGCCAGCGTTTGTTTATCTGGTGCCAATCGTCATGCTATTTGGTATCGGTAACGTGCCGGGCGTGGTGGTGACGATCATCTTTGCTCTGCCGCCGATTATCCGTCTGACCATTCTGGGGATTAACCAGGTTCCGGCGGATCTGATTGAAGCCTCGCGCTCATTCGGTGCCAGCCCGCGCCAGATGCTGTTCAAAGTTCAGTTACCGCTGGCGATGCCGACCATTATGGCGGGCGTTAACCAGACGCTGATGCTGGCCCTTTCTATGGTGGTCATCGCCTCGATGATTGCCGTCGGCGGGTTGGGTCAGATGGTACTTCGCGGTATCGGTCGTCTGGATATGGGGCTTGCCACCGTTGGCGGCGTCGGGATTGTGATCCTCGCCATTATCCTCGATCGTCTGACGCAGGCCGTTGGGCGCGACTCACGCAGTCGCGGCAACCGTCGCTGGTACACCACTGGCCCTGTCGGTCTGCTGACCCGCCCATTCATTAAGTAACTCTGCACTTGCCCGGTGACGCCGGGCATATCACCCTGCCAAAAAAAGGAATAACAATGCGACATAGCGTACTTTTTGCGACAGCGTTTGCCACGCTTATCTCTACACAAACTTTTGCTGCCGATCTGCCGGGCAAAGGTATTACTGTTAATCCAGTTCAAAGCACCATCACCGAAGAAACCTTCCAGACGCTGCTGGTCAGCCGTGCGCTGGAGAAATTAGGCTATACCGTCAACAAACCCAGCGAAGTAGATTACAACGTTGGCTACACCTCGCTTGCTTCCGGCGATGCAACCTTCACCGCCGTGAACTGGACGCCACTGCATGACAACATGTACGAAGCTGCCGGTGGCGATAAGAAATTTTATCGTGAAGGGGTATTTGTTAACGGCGCGGCACAGGGTTACCTGATCGATAAGAAAACCGCCGACCAGTACAAAATCACCAACATCGCACAACTGAAAGATCCGAAGATCGCCAAACTGTTCGATACCAACGGCGACGGAAAAGCGGATTTAACCGGTTGTAACCCTGGCTGGGGCTGCGAAGGTGCGATCAACCACCAGCTTGCCGCGTATGAACTGACCCATACCGTGACGCATAATCAGGGGAACTACGCGGCGATGATGGCCGACACCATCAGTCGCTACAAAGAGGGCAAACCGGTGTTTTACTACACCTGGACGCCGTACTGGGTGAGTAACGAACTGAAGCCGGGCAAAGATGTCGTCTGGTTGCAGGTGCCGTTCTCCGCACTGCCGGGCGATAAAAACGCCGATACCAAACTGCCGAATGGTGCGAATTATGGCTTCCCGGTCAGCACCATGCATATCGTTGCCAACAAAGCCTGGGCCGAGAAAAACCCGGCAGCAGCGAAACTGTTTGCCATTATGCAGTTGCCAGTGGCAGATATTAACGCCCAGAACGCCATTATGCATGACGGCAAAGCCTCAGAAGGCGATATTCAGGGCCATGTTGATGGCTGGATCAAAGCCCACCAGCAGCAGTTCGATGGCTGGGTGAATGAGGCGCTGGCAGCGCAGAAGTAATTTTTATTCGGGCGGATAAGGCGTTTTTACCTCATCCGCCGCTCTGTACACAATGCCTGATGCGACGCTGACGCGTCCTATCATGCCTACAAACCACATCGCACATTTCAACAAGCTATCTTTCATCCCATATTCATCAACATCCGCTATTATTGATTTCCAGCTTAATCATCACCTGATG